>VOFK01001573.1_pt1 | contig 29011 bp, 33 predicted proteins | sample 5384121 | NCBI WGS metagenome assembly VOFK01 (sample SAMN12384730, study PRJNA508395) | human gut metagenome | isolation source: healthy gut J | host: Homo sapiens | reverse complement strand
TGAAGTTACGTATTGTTGCTGGAAACACTCAAGCGTGTGAATTTGCACCAACGGAAACGTTTATATGAAAAAATGAGAGCTTTTGTTGAACAAGATCGGTATTTTCAATAAAGGGGAAACGTGTCGAAAATTGATTGCCATGACCGATTTTGATAATCTGGTATTTTTTGCGGCGTTTTGAAATATCGTGGAATTTATGGGACTTGATAAACTTTTTGGTAGGTTCGAAGTTGTGATTCATGGTGTGAATTTTACTTTTGACAAGAAAGCGTTTGTCGGCATGGTGGGGGGTTGGGGGTGTAAAACAATATTTAATGCAGTGTGGAGATTTTTCGGTTGTAGTTCAAATTGCGAGGAATGGATAATGTAATCATCAAAGTAACTGAAGACTGGCTGCCAGAGAATTAATTAAAGTTAAAATTAATCAGAATTGTTAGGAAAATATCCGTAAGGCAACTTTCTGGAAGAATCGGGATGTGAAATCGTACAGATTATAGAAGAAACTGTGTTTTTCAGCAGGGACAAAAATCTCATTATGATCTCCCTGAGAATATCGTAAAAGTAAAAAGAAAAACTAGTTTGGGAAACAAGTTCTCTGACACAGCCCAATGGTAAAAGCGATATTTATTGATCATTTGGCACGACAAGATTTGATGAAGTAATAGAGATATGGATGTTATTCTTTATCTTCCGGTGATCTGCATCGCATGCCGGTATTGTGGTTTGAACATAAACCGGATTATTCTCCTTTATAGGCAGGCATGTGCTGCAGTTGAAGAATATTTTAAATGGTTCATTACGGTAAACCGCCAATGAAAAAATGATGCAGCTACAGTGACGAAATAAAAAATAGAGATAATGATACCCTTTTCCGTTGTCGCCAGTGTTGCAGAAGCGGATCTGCTTATCTTTTTCTGATATCAAAGGATTCATATGATAAAGATCCCCATGAGTTTGCAGATGCGCACTTAATACATGATGTCCCCATTTTACCAGGGAGTTTTTCAAAGTTGCCGGTGGCGCCGGTTCTGCCGGTGGTACCGGTGGAATGTATATCAAACTGCTTGCAGCAGAAATATGTGTACAATCCGGTATATGGTTATTGCCAAAAGTGATGAAAGGAAATTTTTACAGCGTATCATATCTGGGAACCATATACTTTTTTTCATGCAGAAAATGTCCATCCACAAATGAAGCGAAGAGAAATCATTATCGGCTCAAATGTGAGAGGAAAAATATTTATTGATAAAGGCTGTAGTGAAGCTATATTAAACAAAGTTATGGTTCCAGTTTGCTTAAGTTATCGGTATTACAAAAAATAGAGGGAAATTCTCCGAGGGGGATGCAGCCTCTTATTTTATGAAAACCATGATTGCACGAGGAATTTCTCACATTATGGAAGTGTTGAGCTGCCTCAAATCAAAGGCTCATACGAAAGAAATGAGAAATGGCAATCGCCACCATATGATACCGTTATTCATAGAGATAATTCATTGGTACGCAAGTTAAAAATGAATTTGTTTGACTTCTTATAAGTTAAAAGCGTTTGATATTTATTATATGTAAGGCCGCCAAAAGGAAATGGAACTCAGTCATATACGAAGTCTATTTCTTTTTTCATTTTGATATGTGTAAATTATTCTGAAATGTTGTATTATGGCTAAACGAAACGTATTTTGCGGTTCTTTTAACCCGTTACATATAGGCAGGACATCTCATTGTTGCAGCCAGCCTGGCAAGAATTTAATCTAGAACAGGTTGTATTTGTGCCAACCGGCCTCCTCCGACAAAAATATGCACCATATCCAGCGAAAAAATAATCGCTTTGAAATGGTAAAGATGGCGACGTAAAAGAAAATCCTCACTTTTCTTATTTCGTCTATAGGAAATAGACCATGAAAGGTCTTTTCTTATACGGTGGATACTATTAAGCAGCTACATGCTGAATGGGGAAGTGAATATGATATATATTTCATCGCCGGAACGGATACCGTCGCTGATATGCCAACGTGGAAGTATAATGAGGAATTACTTGATTCCACCAATCACTTTATTTATTGCAAGCCGCCCAAGTTCTGAAGAAAGGATAAAACAAGCTGTTGCTTATTTTGGGAAAAAGGCCGCGAAAAAATTCATTTTTCTGCGTACACCCGAATTGGAAATATCATCTACTATTTACGGAAGTGGATTTCCAAATCGTTCTGTAAATATATGATTCCCGATTCGGTTATCCAAAGTATATTAATATTCCGCTAATCTTTATGGCGATGAAGAAATTAAAACCAATAGATATAAAGAAAGACTTAAAAACAGATTGTCTGAACGGCGGTATGTCTTATTCTGGTGAGTTTCTGCCTCATATAACAGGCTGAGAAACACGGATATAATCCAAAAAGCGAATTAGCTTGCCGGTCACGACTGTGCAAAAAGAAATGAAACTTAAAAGAAATGTGTGTGCGGTTATTTGATGTTCAAAATTCAAAAAGTCGTTTATTTGAATATATGCGTTCAAGTCGTGCCCTTTTGCATGCACCGAAGGAAGTTACCATGGCAAAAACTGGTTATGCGCGATAGAGATACGTATCTGAATTCCATCTTTTCCATACGACAGGACGTCCTCAAATGGAATTATTGGATAAAAATAATTTTTGGCTTGGCAGATATGAGAAAAGTCGTGATTTTCCCGGCATAAATATTATCAGAAGAAATGCTCAAAAATTGGATACAGTCTTGTCCGCTTATGACGCAACAATCCGTCACTTATTGGATCAAAAAAAAGAGTATATCTATGAATTAACCTTTTTGGGCCAATGATTTAATTAAACACATGGGAAATAAATGAAGAAACAGAGGAACATAAAAAGAAAAAGTAAAATTCGCTATGGAAAACTCTTCCTGTTTATAAGTGCGTTGGTTACCGTTTTATTTTTTGTTATCTATGGCAATTTTTCGCGGAATTCATTATATTTTGAACGATTTTCATGGGGGAAGATAATCCCAAACCAGTATATTACCTCCTTGTAGGGAACAGATGCTCAATCTACAGCCCAAGCAGATTTTTGTCATGATTGCATCTATCGATAGCAATTCTAAAAAGGTAACGCTAATCTCAATTCCGGGAAACACCAAGATTGGGAAAGATGAAAAAAACAATATGACATTGAAATCATCTTTTTTTCTGAAGGAAATGGGGGAAGAAATACAAAGTGCGGTAGAAAACTTATTGCACATTAGAATTAGTCAATATGCAGTATTTGATTACCATGCCTTCAAAAAATTTAATTGATAAAACCGGTAATATTGAACTGTATGTAGAAAGGCCCATGTCACACGATGACAAAAACGGCGTTTCAGATATTTGGCTGCACAGAGGGATATCAGTCACTGATGCGGAAAAAAGCTTTATCCTATATGCGTTATATAGATGCTTTTTGATGGCGAGACGGTCGCATCCAACGGAAGAGCGCTTTATTAAGGCAATGATTAGCCAAATGCAGAAAAACTTTTTCCCTTTGTAAACTGGCTATATGCAAAGTATTATTGGAAGGCGGCAGAAACAAATATAACCTCATCGGATGCAGCGTCTATTGCCTATGAATTAACTAAAATTCCTATAGAAGACATACGTTTCATCATATTGCCGGGGGAAATGCGCAGAATAGATAAACAAAATATATGGATAGCAAACCCGGTGGAAATACAAAAATTATTGGTGTAACTCTTGGACAGAGTAATGAGTAAGGAGAATATAAATTATGGAGAAAACGTTAGAATTAATTTGTGAAGCACTATCAAATAAAAAAGGGTATTGATTAAAGTATTGGACGTAAAAAGATTTGACATCTATTGCAGACTATTTCATTATTTCATCTGTAATGAATAAAAAGCAGGCCCAGGCATCAGCGGATGAAGTGGAAGAAAAACTGGAAGAAGCCGGAATTAAAGCCATTCGCAAAAAGAGGGTTATCGGGAAGGGAACTGGATTCTCATAGATTTTGGAGATGTTATTGTTCATATATTTACCGATGAAGAGCGTCAGCATTATGACTTTGATTCACTTTGGAAGGATGCGCCTTCAGAGGATTATTCGCAAAATAAAAATGATAAATAAAATGATAAGCCCTGAAATAAACGTTCCTGCTCTGAAAGAAAATTCCATTGTAGAGCTTCCTGTATCCCGCATCGTGTCTTTTTTGGCGCATTTTTATCAGCACAAACAGGAAATAATGCCGATGATATCCTATTACATAATGGACAACAAACGTCTGAGATTAAAGAAGGTGATATCGTCAAAGTTTTTCTATATCACGATCCTAAACATCGCCTTACTGCAAGCATGAGACTTCCCAAACTTGAAATAGGGGAGGTCGGGTATGCAGAAGTCATTCTGATTACTCGTTTTGGTGCTTTTGTTGATGTGGGAACCGAACGCGGGATATTTCTTCCTTATTCAGAAATGATTGAACCAGTTCAAAAAAGGGCAGAAAAATTTGGATAAAACTGTATGAAGATAAAACGGGACGTCTTGCCGTAACAACACATGTTGAAGAAGATATCAGACGTTTGGCACGTCCTTGCAAGGAACTCAACGTGGGTGATAAAATAACCGGAACTGTCTATAACATAACCCGACAGGGAATCTTTATTATAACAAGAGAACGGTGGATAGGATTCTTACATAACAGTAACATAAATACAGTTATCAAATTAGGCCAGGAGCTCATCGGAAGAATTACCTTTATTCGTGAAGACGGACATGTCAACATTTCTCTCCGCCAAACGAAAGAAAGGGAAATGAATCACGATATGGCAGTATTGATTGATTGTATGAATCAACATAATGGACTATTGCCATATACAGATAAAAGCGATTCTAAACTTATAAAACTCAATTTGAGGATGAGTAAGTCTGCATTCAAAAGAGCAGTAGGACATCTTCTGAAAACTAATCAAATCATAATGACTGAAGGTAAAATTCGATTAAAAAGATAACAAAAAAGATGTGCCTGCAACAATCCGCAGATACATCTCTTTTTTGATTATAAACAGGTGGCAATCAATAATGCCTGTATAAACCAATAACTTTCCCTCGAATCTTTACATCTCGCGAAATAATCGGTTCATAATCATCATTTTCCGGTTGTAAACGAATATGATCAGCTTCGCGGAAAAAACGTTTAACCGTTGCGTCATCATTACCGACTAATGCCACTACGATATCACCATTACGAGCAGTTTCCTGTTCGGCAACAATCAAATAATCACCTTCTTGAATACCAGCGTTAATCATACTGTCTCCGCGGACAACAAGCATAAAACAATTAGTATCACTGCCAACCAATTCTGCAGGCAATGGAAAAACGGCCTCAATTTGTTCATCTGCGAAAACGGGATCACCGGCACGAACTGCACCGACCATAGGCATGGGAAGCATTTTCTTTCTATGCCAGGCCTGATCATTGATTACTTCAATAGCACGTGAACTGGATGGATCTTTTTTGATCATACCTAAATCAGAAAGACGTGACAAATATCCATGGACGGTGGATGTAGAACGCAAGCCAACTGCTGTACAAATTTCACGAACCGTGGGGGGAAATCCATCTTCCCATGTCTTTTGCGAATATAATCCAGTATGCTTCGTTCTCGAGTTGTTAATTCTCTTTGGAGACCTAATTTCTTGCCCAAGATTGGATACTCCTTTCACCTTTCATTTTAATATCAGGTAATTCTATAATAATTAATTTAATTATAACGTAATAAAATTAATAAATCAAACAAAAGTTCACCCTTGTTGCGTTGTGGAGGAAAAGTCAGGGCTAATAACAAATCGAATATAGATTCCCTATTGACCAAACATTTATTCTGTTATATTATTTATACAGAAAATATGTTCTGCAAAAATATGTTCTGTTTTGAGAGCAAAGGGGAAAATGATTATGGGTAAAGTTTTATTTTTTTATTTATCACAGCAGTCTTACTATGCGGTTGGGGAGTCAATGCATCAGTTCTATCGGACAATTATGTCTATAAAGAAATTATTATTAAAGAGAATGATACCTTATGGGATATAGCGGCAAAGGAAACCGATAACCGCATGGATATCAGAGAATACATATATACAGTTAAACGGTTAAATGCTATAAAAAATTCAGGTAACTTAGTTCCCGGTCAAACAATACAGTTTGCCAATGATATCCAAGTAATTATATATGGAAAGCTAAGAACGCATGTTCTTTTTTTTGACATTTTGTGCTGTCATATGAACATACGTTCTTTTTATTTTTTGAAATAAGAAGTCTCATCCTTTATCGTTCTTCTGAAATATCATTGTAATCGGGTTATTTGTAAATAAATCAGCTTCATTAATATAGTGCCGTACCATTTCAACAGAACGATGACGTGTCTGTTTCATAATTAAACGTTCTTCTACACCGTGAAGTGCTGCATAAGTTGCAAAACCGTGTCTTAAACTATGAGCACCATATAATTCAACAGGCAGGCCGATAAGCTCGATATATTTCTTTACAAGCAAATTGATACTTTTATCACTTAACCTGTGGGATGAAAGCCTTCCGTTTTTCAGGATTCTTCTGAATAATGGCCCAGAAGTAATTTGAGCCTCTTGAATCCATTTATTAAGAGCAACAATAGCGCACATATCAGGATTCTTTAAGTAGGGGGGATGATACCGACCTGTTGCCCGACTTGTTCCTGATCGGTTTTAGAATGTTTTAAGGTTACAATAATTCCCCCTGTGGATATCTGGTGATGTCTTCAAAATCCAAGCCGGAAAGTTCACTTCTTCTAAACGCCCCCAGGAAACCTAGGAGGAGAATCGCCTTATCCCTTATTCCTGACAGGCTGTCAGTATCTATGTAAGAAATCATTTGCTCCAATTCTTCCCAGTAAATAGGAGTCTTACCCTTTTGCATAGCACCCTTCGTCCGTGTAAGACCAATCATTGTTTCCCTGACAATCCAGACTCGACAGGGATTTTGTTCAGAAAATCCGGCTGCATTATAATTTTCTGAAATAGCGCTTATGCGACGTCTGATTGTAGAAATTTTTGCATAATCAGCTAAATCATTAATATAATTTACAATCGTTTCTACGGTGGCAGGGAAGGCCGATACCTTATGATATTTACACCAGTCACAAAAATCATTCCAGTCTGATTCATAAGCATCAACGGTATTTACCGCTTTTGTTTCGGAGAGCGTTTCTTTACTTTTATCAGACAGTCTTAAATTATCTTTTGTCTGGATGATATTCCGTAAATAAAAATGTTTTTCAGGCACTTACATTCCTCCATATATCAAAATAATATAGCCGTGGCAATACCTCTTTAAAATTAACTACAACATTACTTCCGATAATTTAATGTTAATTACAGGGTTAGATGAATACTGATGATATCTTATGTTTGCCGTCCTGCTTGCCGTCTGCGGAGAAATAAAGACGGCAGATTAAAGCGCTTTGTCCATCAAATCAGCGACAAGGCGCTTTCTTTTATCTAAAACATGAGAATAATATTTTGCCGTGGTTACTATGCTGTTGTGGCCAAGCTGCTTAGAAACCAATTCGAGATCAGCTCCTGCTTCAAGCATGTTGGTTGCGTACGTATGGCGGAGCGTGTGGAATGAGCCGAAACCAAAGTTATTTTTGCACCAAGTATTAAAGTATCGTAAATCGTCAGGGGTAATCATTTCCCCGTTGGGCAAAGAACATACATAATTTCCGGCGGAATAGAAAGATCCGTATTCTTTCTTGAGATGTTCCTGCTTGGCGTGAATAGATAAAAGAATCTTGCGGAAGTTTTGTCCGAAGGGGGCAGTGCGGACAGAAGAATTTGATTTCGGCAAATCCTGTATGGTCCATCCGGAATCATAGACAGCGGTCTGGCGGACAGTGATTTCATTCTTCTTCATGTTAATGTCATCCCAAGTCAAGGCGCAGCACTCACCGATACGGAGACCTACATAATAAGCAGTGCATATGGCAGGGTAGAATTTATGTTCTTTGTTAAATTTATCAAAAACCTTTTTCATCTGCTCGCGGCTGAACGTTTTAACCGGAGCGAGAGTATCTTTATATACACGAGGAACGTGGATGTTCAGAGCAGGGTTGACGGATAAGAAACGCCCGAAGTCTACGGCATACATAAAAGACCGTTTCAAAACGGCTACTAAGCAGTTCAAAGAAGAACGGGACAGGGAAGATTTCTTTTCATTTAAGAAATTCTGCAGGAGCCGCGGGGTAATGCGTTTTAACTTATAAGATCCGAAACGGGGGAGAATGTGAGACTTGATTAGGCTTTTATATAATTTGACAGTATTCGTTTTATAGCTGCCCTCTACTTCCAGGACTTCACGAATCCAAAGCGAATAAAAATCTTCCACAGAAATATTAGATGATGTATCAAAGGAACCAGCGCGATCTGCCTCCGCTTGAGCCTGCCGCCACATCTTATTTGTTTCTGTTTTAGAAATAGAGCCGGCACGCTCGATCTTCTTGCGGTTGCCGGCTTCATCTCTTACTTCTACAGTATAGTAATACTTGTTTCCCCGTTTCCTGATGTACATAGGAATACCTCTATTGATTTTCTTTTTGTTTTTTTGCGTAAAAAATACTGGCGGCAATAATAATTGAGAAAATGATATCAATAACCTGCCAATTGCTTTTTTGCATGTGAAATTTAAAAACAGGATTGATTATAATAGCCATAGTGGAAAATATCCATATAAAAATAACTTTTCTTTCGCACCAATAGAGAGCGGCATATCCGAAATAAATAAATGTAATCCACCGGAGTGCATTGTAAGGGGCAATGCCATGAAACCCCATAAGTGATGCGTAAAGAAGAAATGCAATGACAGCAAGAGAAGATTTTAGATACATACTAAGCCCCTATAGTCCACTAAATAAATCATATAAAAATCCAAGAATAAAAATGAGCAGCCATGAAATGACTAAAAGGTGAAGTCCAGCAACAATGGCAAAAGCAAATAAGTTTTGCATGGGAATCTTTTTGGGTCAAAATCATGCCGATGTGAAAAAGAAGGATATATATAAAAATAAGGGGATAAGAATAAGAAGAAAAACCGCTATATTCTTTTTTATTATGTTTTGTGCAATTTCCATTTTAAATCTTACACATCCATTCGTGATCTTCTAAAGTGTCCTGCTGCCCTGCGGTGAAACAGTCAAATATAGATAATTCGGCAAGCAGTCTTGTCGTGTCCTCAATCGTCAAGACTTTTTCATCTCTTATCCCGTCTATCATGGAAGGGCGGTTCCGTAAACAAGTATGAGAGATAAGAAGAAAAGCAAACTTGTTAGCATTTAATTCTTTAATGTTCTTTTCTTCTCTGCTTAAGAGGTGGAAATCCATCCAGTGATAACCACCATGATGAAGGAAGATATGTCCAAGCTCATGCGCCAGGGCAACATTTCTTTCGTTGGCGGAAAGAGCTTTACTAATAATAATACTTTTAAAAGGACCGGCTTTCATATAAGCGGCTTTCATGCCGTACATTCTTTGAAAACGTGATAAATTCACATAATTTACATCAACACCAATACACTTTGCTAAACAGTTAGGGATTGTTGGTTTCGTATTTACGAATGATATCAAGCACCTGTGGAAGCATTCTTTTCATTCCTTCTTCTCCTTTTTCTTGTTGGCGATTGTCAAGAATATATTTGCTAATAAATCTCCGTCTTCTTTAGAAATAGAATGATTAACACCGTCAAAAGAATTGATCCGCTTTTTAAAATATCTTTTAAATCTGGTGGAGTGCCGTAAGGTTCCAATGGCTCGGCTATTGTTTGTGATTTAGATTCCCATCCCATAATATATTCAGGAGATACATGATAAATTTGAGCTAAAGAAATAATTTTATCGTAAGGAATGTTGGAAATGGTTCCTTTTTCATACTTAGATAAAGTTTGATTGGTAACATGAAGAGCGTTACAAACATCTATCTGTGTGAGATTTTTTTCTTTTCGTAAGCGGCGAAGTCTTTCTCCTATTGATTCGTACATAAACACCTCCATTGGTTGCATTTTATCATTAAATATCGTAATAGGCAAGAAATATATAGCAAATGATTCAAAAATCTATTGACACGCTAAAAAACACAAGCTATAATAATTAGCGTAAAAGGCTAATTGCGAAAGGAAGGTGAAAATAATGATTCGAGCAGATATTTTACGCGGATTAATGGCACAAAAGAATGTGAAAGTTAAATATTTATCAGATAAAATGGGGATAAATAGAAATACTTTTACAGGGAAAATGAAAAACGGAAAATTCGGTGCTGATGAAATTAAGACGCTTATTCATGAGTTGAATATTCCGGAAAGCCAATGGAGATCTATTTTTTTTAGCTGATAATTAGCGTAAAAAGCTAATTGCAAAGAGGAAAAAGAAATGGAAAAAGAGTTAATTATGGACGATACAGACAGGCTGCTGTCTGTAGAAGAGGTGGCAGAACGTCTGCGGACGGGAAAACAGTTTGTCCGCAGGCTAATCAATGCAGGACTTCTACCTGCGTTATCTTTCCGGCGGAACAGCAGTCACGCCAACAAAAGCAAACCCCAAAATGCAGACATCCAGGGGGTACAACAAATGCAATTCCTTTATCAATAGGCGGGCGGGTCATCTTCGTGCAGCACAGAGGAAACCGTGAGAGATATGCAGTATCGTTTTGAATCAGACTCCTATGATGGGGCAGATTTAACACTCCTGGCAAAACACATTACAAAAAACACAACAATAGAAGATATGGCCTACATGCAGGAACCGGACTCAAAACTGTACTTTGTCCTCTCGGATGGCACGATGGCTTGTCTTTCATATATTCAGGATCAGAAAGTCTATGCCTGGTCAAGAATAAAAACAGAAGGAAAAGTCATGGCAGTTTGCAATGTGGAATCAAAATGAAGATAACGTATACATTGCGGTAAAAAGGGGAGATCAAACATACATAGAAGAACTATGTAACAACAAAGAAACAGAAAACCCCAAAGACTATATCATGCTGGACGCTTCGGTAAAGATAACAGAAACCACGGCAAAAGGATCTGTCCCTCATTTGCCCAATACCAAAATAGGAGTTTTGGCGGATGGAAGGTACTATGAAAAAATCCAAACGGACGAAGGCGGAAACTTTACACTTCCACAGGAGGCATCCTACCTTATCGCAGGACTGCCCTATACAATGACGGTAGAACTTCCAAACCTGGAAATAAACACCAAAACAGGAACCATCCAAGGGCGGAAAAAGAAAGTCTCCGCCGTCACGCTGAGACTGAATCATTCCCTTGGCGGACGGGTGGGGATAGAAAAAACAAATACATTACCTATCAAATACGATGAATTTTCGGAACAAGATGTTGTTCTGTATAGCGGAGACAAACACATCACCATGCCGAATAGAGGATTTGAACTCACAGGAAGAACAGTCATCACATCAGATGAACCATATCCATTTAACCTGTCGGCAGTCGTAAGAGAGGTAGAACTCGATGGATAACTACGGAAAAATCACCATAGAAAAAATAAAAGAACAAGATGTTCCTTGGCTGACAAAATACATCTTTGAAAACATGAGATCTGCGGATAAAAAAGAAATTACCGCCCTTTGTGATCATGGAGAAGAAGCTGTGAGACAATCCATTATTTTATCCGATGAAGCCTATGTGGCCAAGAACGGAGAACCCGTCATGATATTCGGTTTCGTGAAAAAATCATATTGCATATGGGCATTAGGAACCGTCCTTGTAGATCTGTACCATAAAGAACTTGTGAAAATAGGACTGCAGTACATCAACGACTGTAAAGAAAAATATGGATACATGACAAACTGGATCCATGAGGACAATACAAGAGCGCTCCGATACATCAAACGTGCCGGGGCGCTTTTTACAGATACATGCAAAACAGAAAAAGGAGATATTTTTGTGAGATTTGAAATAGGAGGGAAATAATGTGCAGTGTAATGGGCGCCATGATGGGGCTGCAGTTTATATCGGGGATTAATCAGAACAGGCAGATAAAACAGCAGACCGCAGCGCAGGTGTCTGCATATAACGCGCAGGCACAGGCGGCAGATCAGAATGCAAGAATAATGGACCGGCAAAGAGAACAGATTGCGGAAAACTACGCACAGCAGCAGGAAAAGCTGAACAGTAAAAGAAGACTCATTTTGGGGCAGCAAGCGGCATCTGCAGGAGCATCAGGACTGGATAATATAGGAAGCGTTCTTGACGCAAACAGCGCAGCCATAAGCGAATACAGACAAGACAGTATGAATCTTTTAGGGAACCAGAGAAATGACACTTTGAACGCCTACACAAACCAAGTCAATTATGAGAACCAGGCAAACGCCGCAAGAGCCTCCGCGGCGAACGCAAAAGCACAGGGGAAATCCCAAAGACTGGCAAACTTCATCACCACTGCCGCAGGGATGTTTGGGACGTATAAACAGTTCGCAGGAACAAGCCTGCCGAAACCTGCAGGAATGAATATGAGAACAGGCTTTGATGGGAGCCTTACCGGCGGAAATCTGACCTATACCACACCTGCTCCAATGTACACAAGAAATGCCATGAGTACAGGATTTATCCCAAAAGTAGGGCTGACACAGACGAAAGATATCATAGGGCAAGGCATAGGAAAACACTATGATCCGTGGCGTTCCATCTGGAGGAAATAATGAAACTCACACAATACGACTCAACGATAAATAGAAACCTTTCAAACGCAAAAATAAACCCCATCACCGATCCCAATGCTTATGGCGCGAACGTAACAGGTACAGAAGCATTGGGGAATGCTTTAGGGCAGGTAATTGATGCAAGAACAAAAGCGTGGATGAAAGACCAAAATGACAGAGTTGTTGACGCGACAAACGAATACAATCGGCAAATTAATTCCCTTTTGTACGATGAAAAAAATGGATTGACAAACACCATGCAGGGGAAAAATGCCGAAGGACTCCAGGCAGCTTATCAGCAGAATGAAGAGAAGATCCGCCAGCAGATTATGAGACAATACGGAATAAGTTCAGAGTATGCCAATAGAGCATTTCGTAACCAGGTAGAAACGTCAATCACCTCTAACCTGGACAGCATAGATAAATTCCAAAGAAAAGAATTTCTCTCCTATGCAAGCAATCAGATGACAGAAATGAATGAAAACGCCATCAACTCGATTGTGAGAAGTCCGGACAGTTTTGAATCCGTCTATGGAAATATGGAGACAACATCAAGGGCAATCATGGCCGGAACAGGAATGGACGAAAAATCCATAGACATTAAACAAAGATCCATCCTGGATCATACAGCGGAAACCGTCCTCTCCACATTAGCCGCGTCCAATGACTATGAACGGGGAAATAAACTCATAGGACAATTGAGGGCAAGAGGCGGGAACGAAGTCATCTTAAAGAAATACGAAACATTATTTACCGGTAAAAAAAGTAGCAAAAAACACAAAAGACAGCGCGGAAACATGGCTGAATAACCATCCGGAAATGATGGGGAAATCCAAAGAAGAAGTATGGGAAGCCTATAGAAAAGAAAATCCGTTGCAGCTGCCGGCTCAATCAAATGAAACCGCATTGGGGCGAATAGGAGATACGATTGCAAAGAATTAGGATGGGATCCGTCTTGGGGCTTTGCGATTGCCGCTCATGAATCGGGACGAGGAGAAAGCGCACCCGGAAATAATTACTTCGGGTATAAATGGGATGGTGAAGGAGAATATCAGGAACTCAATACATGGGAACGTGACGAAAATGGGAATGCATACTCTACCACAGCAAAATTTAAAAAGTACGCAACACCAGAAGAATCCGCAATGAGTTATGTAAATTGGATAAAAACCTACTGTACACCGGAAGAAATAAAAGGCGTGAAATCACCGGCAGATGTAGTCCATATAATGAAAAAACATGGTTACTTTACTGATCATGAGGAATCGTATGCTGCCAGCGCTACAGAACTTGCCAAAGAATATAGTGCTCCGGTCCCGATGTCTGACGAGGAAAAAGCAGCACTGGAAGAGACCGAAAGAAATTCCTTCTTCTCTGTGTTTGGAGAACATCTCCAGGCAAAAAAAGCCAAAGAAACAGAAATGATGAACAACCTGCAGATCCAATTGATGGACATGACGGAAAACGGGACATCGAACGAAGATATGTATGAATTCATAAAATCCAAAGGAGTAGAAAATCCCGAACTTTTAAACAACGGATCTTATCGCAGTTTGAGATTGAGCGCATTAAAAGCCGTAAAAGGGGAAGATGCATATGGAGGCTTTGGAACAAAAGAGAATCAAAATAAAGCTTTTGAAAAATACATGAATAGAATCGGTGTAGATATATTAGATAAAAAAACTTTGGATGAAGATCTCAAAAATGCTGCTGAAATATTAGGGAAGGCGTTTCGACCAGAACAGATTATAGAATTAGAACAGGAACTAACGCGGGCGCAGGCAGGAGAGGGGAAATATGCTATTAAAATTGATGAAGATAAAAATGATGTAATGGATATAACGGGTTTAACAAAACCGGAAATAGAAAAATATTTTCCGGAAGCAAAAAAGATCGTTATGCAGAAAGCTTTTGAGTTTAAAAGCAAAAACAGAAGAGAACCCAATCAATTTGAAAGAAAAAACATGTGGATAGAGGCGTACACACAGAAAAAAGTGGGACCGGATTATGGATTCTTTGGAATGAGTACGCCGGAAGCCAGTGATGCACAGCTAATGCAGATGGGGATTAAAGAATACCACATGACTTACGATGATAAAGGAATAGACGCAGTGGACTACTACGGAAGACATCATTATATTCCCGCCGAAGACTGGGATAAAGTCAAGAAGAACGAAGTAAACATAGAAGATTACTAAGGAGAAAACCATGGACGAGTATAATGCAGCACCCAATCAAGATCCTATTGAAGAAATACAGAACACAAAAGAACAGGAAGATTCATTAAGAAGATTAAATGAAGCTTTCGCGGGGATTGCGCCTTTCGGTGTCAATGAAGATTTACGAACGGCCCCAACAGGAGATGCAAAACCACATACTCCACAAAAAGGGATTTTAGAAAAAATTGGAGATGGAATCAGCGGTGCGGCAGAAAGCGTTTCAAACGCCGCCAAAGCTGGGCGGATAATAGACTCCAAAACATGAGCATGGACATCTACAGCAACCTCTATGATCCTGATCCGGATAAAGAAAAACGTTTGGAACAGGCGCATAAAATAGGGGACCCATTGGGACTTCCCGCGCAAATGCTTGTGGACAGCAAAGAAGCCTATGAAATGGCACAGAACCAGTACGCCTGGATGAAAACACAAGAAATCATGCAGGGCCGTCCGTTCTCTGCCAATGCCTTAAAAGAACTCTATCCGGAACTGGCGGAGATCGCCATGAACGATCCTGTGTCGGCGTCACTTGCCTTAAAACAGGCAGACCAGATCTTACATGATAGAGGAGTCATCACAGGAGCCACAGCAGGAAAAATCAGTGGAGAACCGTCATCTATAGGCGAAGCATTCAAAGCCTTTACAGATGCATGGGAAGCCGGACAAAACATGGACAAGATTTCTGAAATCGGTTATGCGGCAAGGAACGGAGATATTACTGATGAAGAAATGAATAGAAAAATAGAAGCCATTAACGCAAGAACCAAAGAATATGACGGCGATTCCACTATAGGGCTGATTGCAACCGAAACCGTAAAACAATTCTCCATGATGGGGGCAGGGATGTTGAGAAGCCTCCCGGAAGGAGCGGCGGCAGGTTTAGCCGTAACCTCTGTCTTGGGGGCGCCGGTCGTGGGAGGAATCATGGCCGCCACCATCTTTGCATCATCCCTTAGATCAAACATGGGAATGAACTACTACCGGCTGGCAAACAAGAAAAATGCGGATGGTACAAATATGTACTCAAGAAACGAAGCAAAAGGGATGGCCACCCGTGAAGCCGTACTGCAGGCAGGCGTTGAAACAGGACTGATGTCACTTGCCTATGGCGCACTGGGAAAAGTCATAGGGGAAAGTGCGGCTAAAGCCGCCATCATGAATGCAGGCACAAGGAATAAACTTCTGTCCGCAAGCCGCGGGGCAATGAGGAAATACGCTTTGAAGGAGGCCGCAAAACAATATGCCAAAGGGACGGCGGCGGAAATTGCAGAAGAAGGCTGGCAGGATCTGATCTCTACCGCTGATGAAAAAATGATGGGAAGAGATAAGAACGTTACATGGAAAAACATGTGGAACAGCGCATTTGACGCCATGGTGGAAGCCATTCCGGCGGCGGTAGGGATGGGAATGCCAGGAGCCGTCATTTCCGGCGGTGGTAATTATGCAGGATTGAAACGACTGACAAAAGAAGACTGGCATGCCGCAAGAGAAGCATTCTACCGTGAGAATGAAAAAGAAATGACACAGACCGTCATCAAAGAAAGAGAACAGAACAAAGTCTTCAAGATAGATCCGGAAGTCTATGCGCAGAAAACACAGGCACAGCTGGATAAAGAAGGGATGGGAACCATATACATTGATGCTGCCGGTGCTGCCGAAACAGAAGAAGGAAGAACAGCATTGACGCAGCTCGTGACGGGCGGAATCGCCACAGCAGAGCAAGTGGACAATGCAGTAAAAGAAGGAACACAGCTGGAACTGAAAGCCGGCATCTACATGCAGAAAATTTCCGAGGAATCCGCAGAGACACTCTCTAATCATGCCGCTTTCGATAAAGACGGGCAGACACTCCATGATATTGAAGAGGCAAGAAAACATATAGAAAAAACAAGACAGATATTCAACGCGACAAAAGAAGCAAGAGAAGCAGAAGTGGCAAAAACAATCCTTGATCGTGACTTTACCGATCCGGAACAGAAAATCGCCATGGAAAAGATCTTTGCCGAAGGCATGGATGACATAAAGGAAAACTATAAAAAAGTAAAAGCAGAAACACTGAAAACCTATGAAGAACTCATCAACTATAAATACTACGCAGATTATGAACCACAAGGAGTAGAAAAAGTTCCCGTGTATGAATGGTCCAGAGACTATGAACATGGAGGAGTCATCACAAGCGGGTATATAGGAGGGTCATACATCCGAACGACAAATAATGACAGGTGGTATGCAAACGCCTGGAAGAAATACGGAAGGAAACCGAACAAAAGAGAACTCTATGATATAGCCGAACAAGAAGCCATCAATGAAATAGACAGTACTTCAGCCTTTTCAGAAGAAGAAAAACAGGGATATATCAATTCCATCCAAGCGGCAAGAAAAGAAGTAGAAACCATTGAATCCCTGGAAGACTATGTAAAAGAATTGGATACAAGAGACCTTGCCGCAAGGACACTTTTGTCGCAAAAAGCTTATGACGATGTGTATGTTCCAACACTGGAACAACTGAAAAAAGCCCCTGCCAAAGTAGCAGAAGCGGCGGAAGAAAGCGCTTTCGTATACGCAAGACTGGTAGATAACTTCTCCAAGATCTATAACCTGCCGATTGAAAACATTGTAGCGTCAATCCAAAACGGCGGGGAAAAGAAAGGATTACATCAAAACGTCATCTCTGCAGAAGAAAAGCTGGAAGAAGATACTAAAAAATTTTCGGAGAAAATAGATCTGTTCATGGAGAATAAGCTCAAAGGCGGTAATGTGAAAGTTATGACAACACCGTTAGTGATGAAACTGGCAGGAGCAGAAATTCTTCCGATATATGTTCATCAAAATGTGCTTTCAAAGATACTTAAGCATACAGAAGATAAGACGGGGAAACATGGACATGCAGATGAAATGACACCAGAACTCATGAAACAACTACCGAGTGCTATTGCAGATCCGATGGCAATTGTTGAAAACGAAGGGAAACCAGTAGTTGTCACTACGTTAGTGGATAGAAATGGAGATACTATTATTATTCCATTCACATTGAATAAAAAAGTAGGAGCAAGAATATATTATGATGCAAATATTATAGAATCTGTTTATGGTAAAAGAGATAGCGTATGGATAAAATCCAGACTTCTGACAAGTGCGAAATATATAAATAAAAAAAGAACTAATGACTGGTTGCAATCTGCCGGGCTCCAATCGCCCATAGAGGCAACCATTTCATTCAGTTCTAAGAACAATATACCAAACGAAAGCGACCTTGTCAAATTAAAGGAACAGAATCAAGAATACTATCAAACGATAAACAAAGACGCAGACATATTCTTCCATGGCGCGGTGGATCCTGTAGAAGGTGACGTGATAAAAGAAGGATATTTTCATGGGATGTTTTATAGCAGCAGTAGAAATTCTGCGCTGGGACACGGAGATCGAATATACATTTCAGAGGTAAATGAAGATGACATTATAAGTGCTAAAAGTTTAGCGTATGAAGATGGGGTATACGCCATATTTGAAAAGAAATATGGCGATGATGCTGAATTACTATATGATTTAACAACAGAATCAAGAAACATTTGGGATTTAAACGAAGAAGAAAAACAAGTATATGAACTGTTAGGGTGCACAGACGAAGCAGATGCGGATTTCATGATACAAAAAGAGGCCGCGCTTGTTGCCGATGAATTGGGTTATAAGGCGGTAGCTGTTGAAGATGAACATGGAACAAGTTACATTATTCTGCCGGGAAATAAAGTGTATGAAGAAAGCACATACGAAAAACTGAATCCGGATTATAATTACAGGGTTTATCATCAAAAAGCCTATCATGGAAGCCCCTATACCTTTGACCATTTTGATTTAGGAGCCATTGGGACAGGAGAAGGAAATCAAGCACACGGATGGGGATTATATTTTGCACAGGACAAGAAAATTGCAGAGAATTATAAAGATATATTGGGGGCGAACAGCGGAGAAGTTATTACAGGAAAAACAAAATATAAAATAAATGAAGATGGAAATTGGTATGATGAAAATACCGGAAATATCATAGAGGATATAAATCCTTTATCAATGGCACTTACAGAAGTGTTGGAAACGGGAAATGGAAATAAAGCCGTTGAAGGCTTGCAAAAGTTCATAAAATCAAAAGAAGGAAAAACGGCACAAGCTGTTATATCACAGGTAAAAAGAGCGAAAGAAGCAATAAGACTGCTGAAAGAAAATGGATTTTTCGGACATGAGCAGAAAACAGCTTTTGAAGTAGAAATACCAGAAGACAATGAAATGCTTGATGAATTCAAGAACATCAACAAACAGCCGCGAAAAGTACAGACTGCCATACGAAAGGCGTGGAGAGAAATCGGCTATAACCCATCTGCATTACACTACATGTCAGGAAGAGAGTTTTATAAACAACTGGCAAGCGAATTGGGTGGAGAAAAAGCGGCCAGTGAAAAGTTAAATTCTTTGGGTGTAAAAGGTATTACCTATGATGGGCTTGTAGACGGGAAATGTTTTGTTGTCTTTGACGATAAGGCCATCCAGATCATTAACCGATATAACCAGGAACACAAAGGATCCTATGCCGGAGCCTATGATGCAGACCAGAACATTCTCCATGTCTTTGAAGCGGCTAACCAATCCACCGTTGTTCATGAAAGCGCCCATTGGTGGCTGTCCATGCTGAACAACATCGCAGCTGATCCGGAACTGAAAGAACTTGCCAAAGAAGATAAAGTACTGGAAGCCACACTGCAAAAAGCACAGAAAGACAGAGACGCCATCCGTGCGTGGGCATCCTACTATCCGGATGTTATGAAAGAATACAAAGGCACCTTGATTGAAAAAGAATTTAAAGAATATGAAGCTGCCATCAAAAAAAATCCGGAAAACAAAGAACTGCAGGAACGATTCATCCAAGAACGCTTTGCCAGAGGATTTGAAAGATACCTTTTGACAGGGAAAGCGCCCACCAAAGAACTGCAGGGGACTTTCCGGCGGTTCAAAAAATGGCTGATCAATCTCTATAAAACAACAAAAGAAATCATAAAGAATCCGGAAAACTACTTGGGTTTAAAAGACCCGTCTGATGAAGTGAAAGAAATCTTTGACCACATGGTAGCATCAGAAGAAGAAATAGAAGCCTGGGCAGAAGAAAAGAGGTGGAATCTCCTTTATGATGACAGCCTTGATTATACGCAGACCGAAAAAGAAAACATAAAAAAATGGGAAGAAAACATCAAAGAACTTGCCAAAGAAAACGCCGTTAAATACTTCATGGAAAAACTCCACGGACAAGCCATGGTGGACTTTGAAGAAAACATCCTTCCTGAAAAAGTAGAAACATTTGAAAGAAAACTGGGGAGCCAAAGAATATATGGACTGGAAATGCTGAAAAAAGGAAACGTCTTCCCTACAAAGAAAGAGTGGATAAGGGCACTTAAAGAAGAAGGATTTACCGAAGAATCATATAAAGACGCCGTACAGGAAGCAGGCGGCACCATGGAAGAACAAGTAGAGAAGTACAAGAAAAAACAAAGAGAAGAATTTATAGAAAACATCTCCGGAAAAGATCATTTCAGGGTAGAAGCAGAAAAAGTCCTGGAATCTCCGGAAGGGAAAGTGAAACTGGCGGAAATCGAACAAAACGCCATGAAGCGGAAGTTGAGACAATATGCAAGGATCGCCACGGCCTCATTAATAGAACTGGACAGATTAGATCCGAACATGGAAGGAAAGATAAGTAAAAAAATCCTGTATGACATCAAAAAGAGAAACGGATTCCTAAGCGAAGAAGAGAAACTCAAAGAAGAAAAGGCCGAACAGAAAAAAGCAAAACAAGCCACTGTAGAAGAAATTAACGAACTCAAGATAAAACTGCGGAACACAGTAGACGGATTAAGAACATCACAAGACAGTATGATTATCTCGCCCTATGAACTCAAAGCCCAAGCAAGGGCTTTTCTTTATGGGAAGGAAATCTACAAAGCAACCAACTATAGATGGTGGGCAAGGAAAGCGGCCAGTGAAGGAGAAAAAGCCGCATATTTCCTAAAAAGAGGAAGATGGGAAGAAGCTGCCAGAGCAAAAGGAAGGCAGTCCCGTTTTGCCATGAACGCCCAAGTGGCCCATGAATACGATGACCACGTAAAACATACACTCCACGGGAATCCCAAAGCGTCCACAAATACACTGGACAAAGATGGCATGGAAAAGTACGGGCTTGTCGGACTCATAAACAGGGCAAGTAAAGCTACGAACAATATAAGAATGCCTGGGAACATAAGATACTTCATCAATCATTTGGCATACCAATTAGATTAATCACCACAGATGGAAGGGCGCCCTTGGGTATGGACGGGGAACCGGCACCGTTTGACTGGGCAAACCTCAATAATGAACTGGATCCTACCGCCGCTATGGAAGGAGACAAGCCGGGAGACGCTGTACCGCAGTGGATAAAGAAAATCTTTGACGATAATAATCAAACCAATTTGAGAGAACTTACAGTAATAGACTTTGATGAATTGGTGGAAGTATTCAAAAAAATCTACAAAACAGGAAGGAGAGAATATGAAGGCAACACCTTTGTTAATGAAAAAGGGGAAAGCCTTTCCTTTGAAGAAGCCGAAGACATAATAATGGCGGAAATCAAAGCAGAAAAAGAAAATCCGCTCTATAAAAAAATTGACAGAGAAGAAGTGGAAAAAAACCAAAAAGGAAGTGGGAAAATGGGTAGCAGACTTGGCACTTCCGGAAATCATCATAGAACGCATGGGACCCCAAACCTATGACCTGATTTATAAGATGATGGATAAAGCCTTTGCGAAAAAAAGACTCCTGCAAGAACAGGCGAAACTTGAACTGAAAAAAGTCATGGACATCTATGACAGAGAAACATTCAGAAAAATCCGCAATGACAAAATCTATGAGATTAACAAAGTTGACCACAAACCCGTCATGGTGACAAAAGAAACACTTCTCACCATGGCGTTGAACTGGGGAACAGACTCGAATAGAGAAAGAGTGGTGGAAACCTATGGACTGGATCATAGAAACATAGAAAAAATCCTCTTCAAATATTTAAACGATAAAGATTGGGATTTTGTGGAAGCCGTTTGGAAACACATTAATTCGTATTGGCCCGAAAGAAATATTGTGCAGAATAATCTGTACGGGATTCCTTTGGGGAAGGTGCCGGGAAGAAAAATCATTTTACCGGACGGAAGAAAAATCAACGGCATGTACTACCCGATTAAATACGATGCGGACCTTACGAGTAAAACCAAAGACAGAGAAATCAATGACATCATAAGAAAAGACATGCTCGGAAGAACCACATTCAATATCGGGATGGGCTCCACGAAAAGCCGTGCGCAAAGTTCAGGTGGGCAGTATCTTAGACAAGATCTTGACGTCTACCTTGACTACATCAATGAATCCATTAACCATATCGCTATGCGCGAAACCACAGCAGATATTTATAAACTCTTATCCAGAAAAGACCTGGCGGAAGCCATTTCACAGAAATACGGAGTCGATGCACATAGAAGACTCCAGAGGTGGGCGTCCGACTGCTGGCATGATCCCGTGGATAAATTGACAGCATGGGAACAACGCCTGAACAGGTTAAGACACAATTTCACCATGGCCACCATGGCCTACAGGACATCCACAGCGTTGTTGAACTTCGCCAACCTGCCATTGGTTATGGAAAAAATGGGAGCCGTAAACATGGCAAGAGGACTCTCTGCGATTTACCTTGGCGGTGTGAAAAACTACCGCCAGCAGAGAGACTTCATCCTGAGTAAATCAACATTCATGAGAGACCGTGCCACAAACATGGATAGAGATCTTGCCCGCGGACTGAAACTCAAAGAAGAACAAGATATTTCAAAATTAACATCAAAAGCGCATGCCGTGAAAGAAGAAATAGACCGCTTTGCTTATTCACTCATTTCAGAAACGGACTTCATGCTTTCTCTTCCGGAGTGGATCCAGACCTATAACAATACCATCGCACAACTGCAAATAGAAAAACCATTTATGACAGTGTCAGAAATGGACGAAGAATCAGTAAGACTGGCTGATAAAATGGTAAGAGAAACATTCGGATCGGGAGAAATGAAAGATCGTCCTGAGGTAGTCAAGAGTAGATTACTTTCACAACTTCTTCCATTTTATAGCTTTACATCCTTAGTGATGAACCAATTCATTAGGGGAGGATATGACATTGTAGACGGAAGAGGACCGCTGAAACTCATGCGGGCAATGATTTTTTGGTATATCCTTGGATCCGTATTTGAAGGTGCCCTTCGTTCATTGGTGGATAGTGCAACGGGAAATGATAAATACTCCTTCCTGCAGAGACAGGGATATTCCTTTGCGTCAAACGGACCTATCGGCGGTATACCGGTCGCAAGAGAAGTAATCCCCGGACTCTATTCACTGTTCGCGGGAATGTACAGTGACGGCGGAAAAATGAGCGTCACCGGACTAAACATCTTTGAAGACGTCTTCCAAACCGCCATGGCAATAAAATCAGACAAAAAAGACTGGATAGATGTAGGACAGGCGGGAACAAAAGTATTCAACAAAGTAACAGGACTTTCCGATACATTAACCGATGCACTATGGGCAATAGCGCGTCTCACCACAACAGACACAGACGCCACAGCCTGGGAAGCCCTGTTCTCCATCATATTTGATAGAAGAATAAAGAAGAAAGGAGAAAAGAAGTGATAAATAATAGCGAAAACCGAATCGCATATAAAGGGGACGGCACTGCAGAAGAATTTGCCATTCCTTTTAAAGTCTTAGAAAAAACGGACATCATAGTAGTTATTGCGGATGAAGATAAAAATGAAACAATCCTGAAAAAAGACTACTTTGTAGACTTGGATAAAATGACAGTAAAATATCCAGGATATCCACCAGGAGAAGAACCGGCGGAAAATGAACGTCCGCCAAAATTGCAAGAAGGATGGCAGTTAATCATAAAAAGAGAGGTACCTGTCACACAAGAAATAACCTTAGGAAATAAATGGCCGTTCACCGTTATAGAAAAAGCCTTGGATAAAATCACAATGATCCTGCAGGATTTATTAGGAGTAAACAAAAGACAGATCACACTCCCGGATGCGGCAGACATGAAAGACTTCTCGGCGATACTTCCTTATCCGCAGGAAGGAGAGGCGCTTGTATGGGGGAAAGGGAGGTTAGAAAACTCCAATTTCTCAAAAGTGATAAAAGGAGCTGTAGAAAAATCATTGACGAGAGCGGAAGCTGCTGTGGTCGTATCAGAAGAAAATGCATCAAAAGCGAAAGAGCAAGCGGGAAAAGCAGAAGTGAGCGCAGGTGAAGCAGAAGAGAGTGCTACTATTGCGGCGCAAAATGCCGCGGCTGCCACACAAGGGGCGATGGATGCAAGAGACAGCGCTGCCGGCGCAAGTGTAAGTGAACAAAGTACGGCGGGGTATAAGAATGAAGTCCAGGCTGCATTGGCGTCCATTTCGGAACAAGTCAACGCCTGGGATAAAAATAAAACATACTCATTCCCGCAGACCGTAGCTTATACAGACGGAAATACATATAGGTGTGTTGGGAAAAACGTCAAAGGTGAAACACCGGATAAATCAAATAACTGGGTATGCTTGACAAATTACAAAGATGACTTTTTTGAATTAGATGAAGATGGGAATCTGATCCCGGCAATTAACCCGTTACATTCGGCTTTGTGGGAATTAGACGGAGTGGGGAATATTATACCGAAAGGAGCATGAAAGTGAGTACAAGAAATTTTACGCCAAGAGCAAACGAAGAAGGAGAAATCGGAGTCGTAGGGAAAGTATGGAAGGCGTTAAGGGCAAAAATCATAGAAGCAACAAGTAAGATGACAGCGCCCACAGTGGAAGCAACAAGTAAGATGACAGCGCCCACAGTGGAAGCAACAAGTAAGATGACAGCGCCCACAGTAGAAGCAGGTGACAAAAGTAAAAATGTGGCCACTACAGAATTCGTGAAAAACCTTGAAAACATGGTAGTAAGTCCGTTTCTTCTCCAAAGAAACACCGCCTATAAAATAGGGGATATGGTAAAAGTTCCGAAGTTAGGAGAACAGTACGTACTCGAATGCACACAAGCAGGAACCACGGGAAATAGCGAACCTAATTTGTCAACTATATCGGGGGGGGTAGAAGTTAATGACGGAAGCGTAAAATGGACAGTTAAAACTGTAACCGGTAAAGAGTATGTAGACGAAAAAATTGATAATTACGGAAAGATGGAAACAATTAATGCGACTATAGACTCACAGTACATCGAAAATTTATCGTGTGTAAAAATAAAAAACATAGTGCATCTTTTTGTTAGAATGAAAGGTGCAAAAGAGGGGCTCGTTGAAATTGCATCAGGGCTACCAAAATCATTTATAAATCTTGAATTTTATGCCCATATAAACAACAGCAACGGTAAAGCTGTACGATTGACAATAAATACAGACGGTAAACTATATCTCAGTTATACGGATGAATATACTACATCGACAGGACATGAATCTGTTGCGTGTTTAGTATATTTAACAAACGATTGAAAGGAGAATAAAAATGCAGGAAATAACAGATGGAAGCGCAAAATTCAGAGTAGTAGACAAAAGATTAAAAGCGATGATTGACATACTCTATCCGGTCGGCATAGTAGTAACAACAGCAACCGATGACGCATTAAAACCGGGTGAAGCAGATGGATTAGCAACATGGGAAGAAATTGCACAGGATAGAGTATTACAAGGTACATCAAATAGCGCAGGACAAACAATAGAAGCAGGGCTGCCGAACATTACCGGTAAAGTGTGGCTCCGCCCTCTCAATAACGGAGAAGGAATCACATGGGATAAAGAAAACGGAGCATTTATAACAAAAGTGGTAGAAGATCCAAATGATTCAAGTGGTGCAATCGCTAAAGGGAGTGGTGGGAAGCCCTTTGGATCCATCAATCTTGATGCCTCAAAATCGAACAGAATCTACGGAAACTCAAGCACCGTACAGCCGCCAGCATATAAAGTACACTTTTGGAAACGTATTAAATAATGAGGCGGTGCATGATGGAAAGAAATGACGGAGAAAAAATAACAATGCAATTTGTAGAACGAATGGCCAAAATGGAAGAGAAGCTTGACATGCTCGTTAGGATGCTCCCTGAAATTACCGCACTGCAAATTGCACAGGCAAGGTCTGAACAAACCGCGGCATCGGCTCACAATAGAATTGACAACATCTATAAAGTAGCCGGCTTGATCTCGACTATAATTTCGGTGGTCATTGCATTAATCGGAAGGGCGGTGTGATATGTTAAAAAAATTAAAATCACTCTGGAGAAAAGCCAAAAGCTATTTCCGGAAATTAAACGCACCGTTGTTGTATTGGGCAATACTCTATGCGGTTATCTGCATTTTCTGTATTCTTCTTTATATCCTGATGACAATAGCCGACTGGCTGATCACGGGAAAAGGAAATGAGCCGGAATTAAGATTATTCATCACCATGCTACTGTCTGCGGGAGCGGTCGGCGGTATAGTCGGAATCGGTAAGATGTTTGTGGATAAAGACAACAATAAAATACCGGACGTTTTTGAAAAGGACGATGGGAAACCACCGTTCTTTTTTGTGAAAGGAGAAAAAAGTGACGAAAGAAGAACTGGCAAGAGAGATAGCGAAGGGGATAATTGAAACAGGAATTGAGGGAGACTACGGTTCCGTCTCTTGCTCCACCGCAGGCGATTACCCATCGATTGGCTGCTCTCAGTGGGAAGGCGAAAGAGCCAACCGTCTATTAGAAAGCATTACCGGCGGAGCGCATTATGTTTACCGCAGTTACTCTGATTTGAGATATTCCGGTGATCTCTGGGCGCTGAAAGGACTCTTGATGAGTGATGAAGGACAGCAAGCACAACTCAACATGCTTGCCGAAGACTGTGAAGACTATGTAGAAACACTGTGGGAAGTCCCTGATCTTGACGACACAAGATGCACTATCTATGCGGGTATGTGGTGCCCGACGTCTGAAACAGTAGTGAGAAACTTCTTAATGCGAAGACAAGAAAGAGGATATGACCTGCGGGACATCAATGTAATCTATGAACTTTTCAGAGAACAGTATGCATACGCAGCATGCTGTGAAGAATACGCGGAGGGCTATGCGAATAGAGCCGATGCAACGTACGAATATGTAATGAGCTTGGAGGGATGAAAAATGAACTATCAGGAAAAAGCAAAACAGATTGTTATCGATTACTACAATGAACATGTAGAGATAACAGATAATAAAAAACTGACAGCAAATGAAGTTTTTATCGTATGGTTTAGTAAAACATTGCAGAACTGGAAAGCGTTGATAAGCACAACAATATCCGATGGAATGTATTACGAAGTCACATACAACGGAGATAAAAAAGAAACATATCTTGATGCATATAAAAAATGGGAAAACGTTTGTGTAAAAGATGAGGAGGATATCTAAAATGGAATTGAATGAAACTGTAAAAATGATGGAAAGCTCGGATTACAAAGAAAGATTCAAGGCAGAATATTGCCAAACAAAAATCAGGTATGATAAATTACACCGGATGCTTATTAAATATGAAGCAGGAACGCTTGATTTTACTCCGACTTGCGATATTGAAATATTAGAAAGACAAGCAAGATATATGGGGAATTATATTAAATGCTTGGAGATAAGAGCAGAAATTGAAAAAATAAAACTGGAGGACTAAGAATGTGGAAAACCAAAAAAGGGCTTATTTTATCGGCGGTCTTGCTGTCGCTGTGGTTGTCGCCATTATTTTGTGGTTCGCATGTGCAGGCGAGACAAGCATTCACGATTTACGATACGGAGCTGACGCAGTTAGAACAGAGCTTGACAACGCTCGAACAGCACAGCAAAGACAAGCAGATACTCTTGGACAAGCAGTCGAAGCAGCTGAGCGAGGCTCAAGAGCAATTGAAAATAGCGAACGAGCAAATCAGGAAATCTCAAGAATTGAACGAACGGACGCAGAACTCATTAGAGAAAGCAAATCAATACTTGAAAGAGTACGAGAAAGAGGCGGAACGGAAAATCAGAATTAAGACAAGGCAAAGAAATATGTGGATTGTTATCAGTGCGGTAGCCGTGGGAGCGGCCATCTCCCGGAGGTGATCCTATTTTTTCTTCGGATATAGTTGTTAATAAAAGAGGTGATTATATGAGATGGTTTTTATATGCACCGCTACAGTTAATATGTATGGTGATTTGTTATATCACCAATCCGATTGTGGTATTGTTTGCCGATGAAAACGGTGAATTGTACGGATTCTTAAGGAAGTGGCAGACATTTGATGATTCGTGCGATAGCGAAGACTGCATAACAAAATATGTCCCTGGATGGATGCGGTATGATTTTTACAAATACTACCGCGCAGAGAAGCGATATGATCCGAACTATGGACGGATGATGAAAAGATCAATTAACATTGCGCCGTTACCGCTGATTGATAGATTGAAGAGATATTGTTGCCGTGTGTTTTGGTTAATGAGAAACTGTGCATACGGTTTTGCAATTGACTGGTTCGGGGCGACAATCAATCCGGAAGATGTGGTAGTCATTGACGATTACAAAATGGGAGAATCCGAAAGGAATATACTTGTCACGCGGGATTTAAAATACTGGAAAATATATAATTCCATGCGAATTCTGAACACAAAATACCGATGGAAAATATATTTAGGATGGAAATTTTATAACGTGAAAAGCATACATAGGGCAATGCTGGCATTTCGGATATGGGTCTGCAAAGCAAATTAAAACGGGGCGGGAAACCGCCCTCTTTTTTATTTGTATCAAATATACTAAAATAAAAAGTAAAAGAAAGTAATGTAATATTGATAAATTGCCGTCCATTTTGCCGTCATTTTACGGGAAAAACATTATTTATTACTATTTACCATCATTTACATTTAGAAAACAAAAATGCATATAATTGCCGATAGTTACTGAAATATTAGCTATCAAGATTTACGATGATTTATCGTTATAAACAT
>VOFK01003527.1_pt1 | contig 29019 bp, 45 predicted proteins | sample 5384121 | NCBI WGS metagenome assembly VOFK01 (sample SAMN12384730, study PRJNA508395) | human gut metagenome | isolation source: healthy gut J | host: Homo sapiens | reverse complement strand
AAAACGGGTAGCAACGTCCACTCTCCCCATCACAAAAAAGAATCGCTGGTAAGCTGCAATTTGCCATACCGCTAATTTGCGACTCTGTCGTCTGCTGTGCCACTACGCCTGCCAGCCAGTTGGCGACTGCGCCTGTTGCCAGCATATAAATCCCCGGTTAATACGCCAGACATTTTCAGACGCGTGATTTGAATCGCCACCGGTCAATAAAGAGTTCGGCAAAGCCCATTAGCGCCAGCCGGATATCATCACGCCCATTGACGCTTGACCGCCAGCCGCTGCATGTCGGGCATCAAATGCCAACAACATAAAGCCACAAGCCATCAGCAGTAAGCCAAAGGCAAACTTCAGCCGAACGCGCGCAATGTTGAGTTGCCGCGGCTTTCTGGCGACGCCAGCCAGGAGCCAGTACAACCCCCAGCGAGCATCACCGCAATTGCATTCACCGACTGGAATAGTGCTGTAGGTACTTCAATATTGAATGCCTGACGATTCACAAAAGCGATCGATAAACAGACTGATGGTACTGCCGCCCTGTTGTTGCCAGTACCCAGAACAATGTCCCGACAAACATCAACAATACAATTTGCCAAAGAGCACGGCGGTGTTCGGGGAATTTGATCATCATGCGGGCAATGATTTGTGCGGCGATAAGGCAAACGTCGCCAGCAAATATCCGGACCAGTCGTTCTCCAGCAGCAGGGTAAAAATACTGGGGCTAAACAGAGCATCACCACTAACCAGCTCCATACTGGTAAAGGCAAATTTGACGCTAGTGAGCGCTTTTTTATCCATACTACGCGTGGACTGGAAATGACGATGACCGCTTAAGAAAATCAACAAACCGATAAACATGCCGCCACCCGCAAGGGCAAAGCCAACATGCCATCCATACCACTGAGCAGCCAGGCCGCAGGCGATGGGGGCTGCGATGAACCGATATTGCCCGCAGCATACAGCAGCGAAAAACCGCCATCACGTCGATGATCGTTCTCGTCGTAGAGCTCGCCAAGCAAACAGCTGATGTTTGATTTGAATAAACCGTAGCCACAAATAATGATTGCCAGCGCCAGATACAGGCTAAAGGTTGAATTTGTATCAATGCCCAGCACCACATGGCCAAGGGTCATTAACAGCGCGCCGGCAATCACTGCAGTGCGGTTGCCGAGCAGGCGGTCGGCAAGCCAGCCGCCGAGAATAGGGGTAACGAACTAAACCAGAAAGCATGCGCTGAACAGGCTGATGGCATGGTTATCATCAAAAACCAAGCTGATGGGTGAGATAGAGAATGAAGTAAAGGCACGCATGCCGTAAAAACTGAAGTACTCCCAGATTTGGATCGCCACGATATAAAGTATATCGCGCGCGGCTGTGAGGGTGTTTTCATGTGTTCTCCTATGAGCAAAGGGAAGTGGCAAGCCACTTCCCTTGTACGATAATTATTTTTGCTTTCTTCTTTCAATACCTTTAACGGTATAGCGGCCATCAGCCTGACGGTATGCACCGTGAATATCGGTTTCAAAGCCGGATAGTGAGCGCCGATTTCCACACAGCATCTGCAGGAACTCCATGAACCGGACGGCTTTCGGTGATCATTTCACCCGGCATTACCAGAGGAACTCCCGGCGGATATGGAAGGATCATATTGGCGTTAATACGACCTACCATTTTCGTCGGTAAAAACTTCTTCGGTCATACCGTGCAGCTCTTTTCTGGAACGCAGCGTACGGAGTCATTACCATTGTCGGCAGCACTTCAAATGCGCGATACATCAGATCCGGCAGATTGTGGTGAACAATCGGTTTGTGGATATTCTGAGCCAGTTCCTGAATACGCATGTTTTCATAGAATTCAGGATCTTCACGATAAGGTGAGACGGCAGCATGTTTTTCACACGCAGGTTCAGGTCGAACGCACGTTTGAAGTCAGTCAGAGCACGCAGCAGGCTCAGTGCTTTGGTCTTATCGATCACCGATGCTGAACAGGAACAGCAGGTTATACGGACCGGTTTTCTCAACAACGATGCCATGTTCGTCGAGGTATTTCGCCACGATGCTGGCCGGAATACCAAAGTCGCTCATGGTGCCGTCTTTTCCATCCCCGGAGTCAGCAGGGTGACTTTGATCGGGTCAAGATACATGTGCTCGTTATCGATGTTTTTGAAGCCGTGCCGGTGCTGTCAGAACGCAGCGGCCAGCATTCAGTCGTATCGATATGATCCGGCTGCCATACATCAAAGAACCAGCCATCAGATTCTGTTCTCAGACGTTTGATCTCTTTACGGAATTTGATCGCACGTTCAATGGAACCGTTGATCAGACGCTTACCAGCATTACCTTTCATCATCGCCGCAGCGGTTTCAGTGGACGCCACGATACCGTAGTGCGGAGAAGTGGTGGTGTGCATCATGTAGGCTTCGTTAAAGGTTTCTTCGTTTACGTCACCTTTAACGTGGATCATGGAAGCCTGAGAGAACGCCGCCAGCAGTTTGTGAGTGGACTGGGTTTCGTAAATCACTTTCCCTTCTACACGGCCACCGCTCATACCGCATTTACCTTCGTAAATCGGTGAGAAGTTGGTGTAAGGCACCCACGCGGAGTCAAAGTGGATGGATTTCACATCCAGTGTTTTCTTGATGAAGTCGGTGTTGTACAGCAGACCATCATAGGTAGAGTTGGTAATTACAGCATGTACCGGCCAGGTTGCGTTTGGTGTTTCTTTCACGCGCTTAGCAATGGTAGCGTGCTGGAATTCACCTGTGGGATACCACCAAGAATACCGTAAGCGTTACGGGTCGGGCGGAAATAGATTGGCGTAACATCGCTCATCATCATCAGGTGGGTCAGCGATTTGTGGCAGTTACGGTCAATCAGAATGGTGCTGCCTGCCGGGCAGAGTACATACCAACAATTTTTGTTCGCAGTGGAAGTACCGTTGGTCACCATGTAGCTGCGGTCTGCGTTAAAGACGCGAGCGATATACTGTTCTGCTTCTTTGTGTGGACCACTGTGATCCAGCAGAGAACCCAGTTCAGATACTGAAAATGGAAATATCAGATTTCATGGTATTCGGACCAAAGAAATCATAGAACAGGCTACCTACCGGGCTTTTCTGGAATGCAGTACCGCCCATGTGACCAGGAGTACAGAAAGTATATTTACCTTCACGAACATATTTAAACAGTGCTTTAGTCAGCGGAGGCAGAATAGTGTTGATATATTCGTCATCGTGGTCTGCTTGATCTTGTTAGCAATATCTTCAGCAGCACCCAGCGCATATTCAAAGAAGCTAATCTGTAAACGCAGGTCATTCAGGCTTACATCGAGAGTGGAATACGTATTAGCGAACGCGTACAACGGCAGGTTCTCGTTCATTTTGCTAATTTCTTCGCACAGCTCGAGATTATATTTATCCCAGTCAAAAAATAACGCCGCACAGACGCGCATTGTTTTCGATCAGTTTTAATAAGTCGTCACGGTCGTTTCGGGTAAACAATCTGGAAGTTCAGACGTTCAAGCGCGCGATGAAGTTCACGGATGGGTTCTTCTTTAAAATAACCCCCCATGTGATTCAATATTGCAATAACGTTCATAGTCATATCTCCAGGTAAAAAGGCCCCTCCCAACACATGGGACAAAATGAAAGGAGGAGCCTCGGAAAATACTTTTAATAATGTGCGTTAGACGCGGTGGGTTATCCATTGAGTGGCTCTGGCGCTCGTGCATTTTGCGAGCGTAGAACATCAGGATAATCAGGCTGACGATGAAGGTACCTGCCAGCTCGAAGGAGCTTGCGCCCATCAGCGCGATGAAGCAGAACACGCAACCCAGTACAGAGCAGATCAGGCTGACAAAGTTGCGGATGTTAACGCCTTCAAAACGAATCAGGTCAACGCAAGAGTAGAAGTACGGCAGCATAGTCAGCAGTACTGCGATACCGGTCAGTTCACCGAACAGGTCAGATGCTTTACCACCGGCAGAGTTCATCAGAGTGATGAGGATCATCAGGGCAGTCATTTTCACTGCAGCCAGCAGCAGACCTTTTTCGGAATACCGTTGCTGTCGACTTCACCATAAACTTTCGGAAGTTACGTCGTTAGCGGCACGTACACCTGCTGGGGCCTACCAACATCATCCAGGAGCCCAGAGAAGTCAGGCACGCAAAGGCGGTGAATGCAGAAACCAGCGGCGCAGCCCAGTTACCGAGGATAGTTGAAGCACTGATTGCAAACGGAGCACCGGAAGCCGCCATTACAGAAGACGGATACATACCGGAAAGCACCTGAGTCGCAGCGATGTAAACAATACCTGCTAAACCAGTACCCAGCATGGTTGCCAGCGGAACGGTACGTTTCGGGTTTTTAACCATACCAGTACTTACAGCTGCGGATTCAACACCACGAAGGCCCACAGGCAGAGCAGAATACTTTTAATGATCGCATGACGATCAGTGGTATCCGCAGTATTCCAGTTAGCTGCATAAGTTGCCGCATCAAACCAATGCCAGCCAACAATAGCAGTCATCACCACAGGAATAAGAACCAGCACCAGACCAATAGTGGTTAAACGGTTACCCAGTACCGCCGAGCATATTTACAAAGGTAAATACCCAGACGATAGCAATACAGGCGATACCCGCCGGAACAGGATCATTTAATACTGGGAAGAAGGTGGAAAGATAAGATACAGCGGTAATACCAATCGCCGTTACCAATCCAGTTAGCATGGTAATAAAGAACACCTGTCTGAAAACCAAATGCAGGAGAAATTTCTCCGGCATAAGCAATTGGGCCACCTTGTTGCGGGTTTTTGTTGCCAGTCGGGCATATACATACGCCAGCGACATTGCACCAATAATAGAGATAATCCAACCCCAGATAGCAATACCACCGATACTTGCTAGGTTCGCAGGTAATAATGCAATACCGCTCCCCCATCATATTACCGGCAACAACACCGGTACAGGCAAATAGCCCGGATCTTCTTGGCAGAACTCATGCTCTTCTCCTCAATTTCATTTTTGAATTTGGAGTCCGGGTCATGATGTATAACTATTTCCCTGACCAGACCAAACTGGCGCTAAGATTACTCACGAAAAAAGGATTAATCCTAAAGATTAGGTGAAATAACACAAAAGTTTCTGTAAGTGAGAACTTGAGGTTTTTTATTAACACATCAGGATCGCAAGTTGATATCATGAAAAAGATAAACATTCAATGTTTACAATAGATTGCGTGGCGTCTTCTGGTTAAATTTATGTAATAAAAATTATGCGGCAAAATAAATTGCCGCAACATATTACACCAACAGGAACATACAAAAAAACTCAACAACAAATATTCCCGATTATGAATCAACCCGGGAGTTACTTATTCTGAAGCGAGAAATTTGTCGAGATAAGGTACAACATAAGGAACAGAAGTCTGGAATATACCATTTTCAATCCAGTAAAGGGTGTTTGCCCCTGGGCGTAAATTAAAGGCGGTGAGATATGCATCAGCTGCTTCCCGGTTCATCCCCTTCATTTCATAAACCTTGCCAAGCAATACATAATTTAGCCGGACATTTCAAGATCAATGCCAGTATTTATCGCCTGGTAAGACTCATCTGTTTTACCTTTTACCAGAGCACTGACCGCTTTTATTTGATATATAATGGACAGGTTATTCAATTCCGGTAGTGTAACAATGTTATCTATTTCTGTGTTCAGTGCTGCTAATTGTTTTTCATCTAAAGGATGTTGAGAATGGCGCACGATATCAACTAATGCTTTTTCTGCTCTCGCGTAGGTAAATTCTGGGGATGATTGAACAATCTCACCTAATAATTCACTGGCACGGTTCAATGATTTATCATCGCCATGCAGTAAATAATCATGTGCCTGATAAAAATTAGTTAATAACGCACCACGATGAGGCAAAATTTGCTGGAGCGTCTCCTGCATTCGTTGTGGCCACGGTTGGTTTAACGCTTTTGATAAACTCTCCAGTAAATCATTTTGAATCGCCAGCTGATTACCGTTAGTGATGACATAACGTTTATCCAGCATGGTTGAACCATCTGCATTGTCTACCAATTTTATCGACATAAAAGCATTGTTGAGCACGGTATTGGCGCTGATTAACAAACGCAATAGATAATGTTTTACCGGAACTGCTCGGTTCATCAATGTTGTAGTTGATTTTGTCATGCACCATAAAGGTGGAGAAGGTGTTAAGTGATGTCGCCACCAAATCACCCACGCCTATCGCGTAAGAGAGCTGATACGGGGGGAACCCAGCTGTTACAACTTTTATTTACCATATTAATGTCAATATCGCGTGGATTGAGCAAAATACGCGATTTGCTCATCGGAAGACGTGTATCAAGACTTGAAAACGCTACCAGTGCTACACAGATACCTAAGGACAACAGGAAAAAAAACCATACCCAAAGGTAGTGAATCGTTTGCTTTTAACTGGGGATTGTTCAGCTGGCGTTGCGGTGTTTTTGAATGTTAAGACTGTGGGAGGGGAGAATCTGTGGCAGGAACCGCCTCTGGTATAGGGGAGGCGAAGATAGCATTATTTCCTCTCCTCTTCTTCCTGTAATACCAGATAACCGGCACCATTAATTTATAGCCGCGCTTTTGGTACAGTAGCGATATATAGACAGGACTATCTTCATCATTATCTTTTAATGACTTACGTAGTTCTGAGATACTCTGCGTCACAACGTGATTGGTGACAATACTTCTCTTCCAGACATTATCGATAAGTTCATCCCTGCTAAGTACTTCGCCACTGTGTTGAGCAAAGAGAAACCAGAAGGTCGATTAATCTCGGCTCAAGGGTAAGTTGACGCCCATTGCGGCTAATTTGGTTTATGGACGGAGTAACAAGCCATTCGCCAACGCGAACTACAGGTTGTTGCATAATAGAAACTCATTCGAAAGGGAATGATGCAATGATAATTGCAAAACCTATTTTTACCATCTATAGATGGGTTTATTTATATTATTGGTGAATGCAAGACGTTATTTTTACCAGCCATAAACTTCTTGATTACATGGTATTACGAAAAGGATTTTACTGAGAACCAGAAGTAATATTCCTTACCATCAAAAATTCATCATCTTTGCCAAAAGAGAAATGTTCAGAAAATAATCCATGGAAAATTGTCCGGAGCGCTTACTATTTTAATGGATTGTTAGTCTTTGCATGAGCAAGCGGACTGATACATTTCTCTTTTGTTCTCATTCAGAAAATCTCATCAGTCGCCGTTCAGACCGGTGTTGTGCTTTATGGATGCGTTACGCTCCTGATGACGTCATTTGACGTTCAACAGCATCACGGGGTCGCACGACATTTCACGTCAGTTAGTGCTATCGCTCAGGAACAAATTTTCCCGAATTGGGATATGCCCGCAAATTGCTGGTGATGTGGGAGAATCTGGTTGAGTTCGGTAGAATTGATTTGGAGGCAGAACGCTTAAATCGTGGCGTCCTGAAACGAAAAACGGACCTCCGTGGAGGTCCGTTTATAAATTCTGGTGCCCGGACTCGGAATCGAACCAAGGACACGGGGATTTTCAATCCCCTGCTCTACCGACTGAGCTATCCGGGCAACGGGGCGCATTAAACCGTAATCTGCACATCTCGTCAACTAATTTCAGTAAAAGCGATTCAACTGCTTAAGATTGCGGCAAATCGCTTCTTTCTGTGTTTCGGTGTCAGGTCAATGCGCCACCCCTGCGGCAGCGGGCGAAGCGCAGGATATCTTCCGCCAGCCGATGTGCAGTGTCGACATCCGCCTGGCTACGATTCACCAGCATTCGGCTTAAACAGCCTTCCAGCACCAGTTCCATCTGCTTTTGCTACCATCGCCGGATCGTCAACTTCCAGCGTGGTTAACAGTTCGTGGGTGAAATCGTAGGCCGCGCTTTTTTGCTGATCGGCCAGTTGATGAATAGGGTGGCCAGGATCGGGATAAAACGTACAGGCAGCGATAAATAGACAGCCTCGGAATAGCGGTTGTTTTTAACGCACTCCGATAACGCCTGATAACGTGCCAGCAGCTTTTGTTCGGCGGTTTGCGTTTCGTCCAGCATCAGCTGACGACGCCAGACATCTATCTGTTGGCTAAGATAACGCAGCGCATCGTAGAGGATTGCCTCTTTGTTGGCCAGAAGCGGCGCAGCTCGTCCAGTGGATAATCCACACGTTCAGCAACCATCTCCAGCGTGGTGTTGGCAATCCCTTGTAATTCTAATAATTTCAGGGCTTCTCCCAGTACATCTTCACGTTGCACGCTATTTTCCTCCGTCTTTCCCACTGCAAGTGTCGTTCACGGTTGGCGATCGCGCAAATGTGCGCTGAAGGTTTCAGCATCCATAAAGCCCGTGACGCGTGCTTGTGGATGCTCCTGGCCTTGTCCGTCAAAAAGAGAATTGTCGGTAGGCCAAGGACATTAAGATGCTTTAACAGCGCCACATCTTGTGCGTCGTTGGCCGTGACGTTGGCCTGAAGTAAGACCGTGTCTGCTAACGCTTTTTGCACCTGCGGGTCGCTGAAGGTGTATTTCTCAAACTCTTTACAGGCGACGCACCAGTCGGCATAAAGATCTAACATCACCGGTTTGCCTTTGGCTTCAACGAGCGCCTGATTTAACTCATCTACCGTTTTGATTTGTGTAAAGTTGAGATGCGTCTGAGTTTGCGCGGTCGCACCAAATGCCCAATCCTGAAGTGGGCGCACGCTAACCAATGCCGCTGCAAGCAGGATTATTTTGCACCACGTGCATCCAGCCGCGTTTGGCCTGTAGGCTGGTGATAAAGGCCCAGCCAAAGAATGCGACACCCAGCGCCGACCACAAGCGTAATCCCCATATATCACCAATCACTCGCTCCAGCAGGAAGACCGGCAGTGCGAGGATCACAAAACCAAACGCGGTTTGACTTTGACTTGTTCCATCCACGGGCCGCTTTTCGGCAGCAAGCGGTTACCAAAGACGGTAATTAACATCAGCGGCAGGCCCATGCCCAACGCATAGAGATAAAGCGTGCCGCCGCCCAGCCACATGTTCCCGCTTTGGGCGATATACAGGCAGAATCGCGCTAAGCGGTGCGGTGGTGCATGGTGAACAGATCAGTCCGGCAATCGCCCCCATAATAAACACTCCGCCGGGTGAGCCGCCCTGTTGGCGATTGCTCATCAGCGTGAGGCGCGTTTGCAGCGAGGAGGGGAGTTGTAGAGTAAACAGTTTCTCAAACATTGACATCGCCAGCAAGGTAAAGACGATGGCGAGGCCAATGAGTTAATGGTGCCGTAGTGCCTGAACTGAATAAACCCTGCGGCGGCAACCGACCAGCGCCGTAAGTCAGTGCCATCCCCTGCACATAAATAAAGGTCAGCAACAATGCTCTTGGCAGTGGAGAGCCGCTGTTTACCACCCAGCACGATGCCAGAAATCAGTGGGTACATTGGCAGCACGCATGGCGCGTAAAGGCGATACCAATACCGGATCAACAACGCCCAGAGCGCGGAAAAGGGCAATTGCGCGGTGGGGCTGCTCTTGCTGCGGAACAGACACAGGCTGTGACGCTGCGTTGTTGGCGACCACTTCGCTTAACGGAACGGTTTTGGTTTCTGGCGGATAACAGAAACCGGCATCAGCACAGCCCTGGTAGGTGACAGTTAACGTCGCTCCCGCACTCGCCTGGTTGATGGTTACGGGAAGCGTCAGCCGATCGCGGTAAATCTCGCTTTTGCCGTAAAACTCATCTTCATGCCAGACGCCTTGCGGCAGCTGCACGTCGGCAATTTTCGCGTGTTCCGGCGTAATGCGGATTCCAGTTTTTACGGTAGAGTGTAGTAACTGCCTGACGATTCAAGCCAAAGTCAGATATTAAGGTCATGTTGGTTTTTGCTGAAAATCGCAGCAAAAGGCTTGATCCGCGGGGACAAAATTGTGAACGTCCCGGCGCGTCGAATAATCCGGCAAAAACGGAAGTGCTGCAAAGTAGCAGCAGGATCAGCGTAAAAGATGCTTGAGCCAGAGGGTAAATCTGTGTCTCCGGTGGGGCAGTAAAAACCAGAAGTTCCGGGGTTTTTGATATGGATGATGAGACTAGGCATTCCAGCAGTGCCTGCTGGTGAGATACGGTAGTTTTTAAAATCATCTGCACTTCGTATTCTTGCTCCAGCTTACCTTCCCAGTAATAGAGAGGTAGCGCCGGGGATCAAGGTCGCGCAGGCCGCCAGTTTTTCCGCCAGCACTTTGGCGGCTTAAATCCTGGGCTGTCGCTTCATCCGGTGCGGTACATAGCACCACGACAGACGCGGTATTCGAACTTTTTTCATCAAGCATAAACACCTCGCAAGAACAGATGGAACCGCAAGAGAGAGGTCACTATACAACGGACGGGGGAAGGATGTTAGTCGGCGGGAAAGAAAGCGGGGCGTGAACGCCCCGCGATTGGTCATTACAGCATGAAGCTACCCAGCACGAAGCCGAAGCAAACGGCCAGGGCAACACCCAGAGTACCCGGGATGAAGAACGGATGGTTGAAGACGAATTTACCGATACGGGTAGTTCCCGTGTCATCCATCTGTACCGCAGCAACCAGCGTCGGGTAGGTCGGCAGAATGAACAGACCAGACACCGCAGCGAAAGAAGCAACAGCGGTCAGCGGAGAAACGTTCAGTGCCAGAGCCATCGGCATCAGTGCTTTTGCGGTTGCAGCCTGAGAGTACAGCAGAGCAGAAGCAAAGAAGAAGATGACGGCCAGCAGCCACGGATGACCCTGAATCACTTCACCAGCGGTATCTTTGATCCAGTCGATGTTGTTGGAAACGAAAGTATCGCCCAGCCACGCAACACCCAGGATACAAATACAGGCGCTCATACCTGCTTTGAAGGTGCTGGAGTTGAGGATGTTGTCGGTATCGACTTTACAGATAACGGTGGTCAGAGTTGCAACGCTGAGCATGATGATCAGGGATTGCGTTGGTGGTGTTTCATCAGCGGTTTTTTTTCAACCAGACCCATGCTTGGGCTGTTGATGATTGCATAGATAAACCACGCCAACTACGCCCAGCAGGAACAGCCAGACGGACGTTTTTGCACCGGATTTGATTTCAATCTGCTTTTTTCACCGCGCAGTTCAACCGGGCCCTCTTCCAGACGCTTTGCGATAAATCGGATCGTCAGAGAGTTTGGAGTTGAACAGCATAGTGACCAGGAAGGACATCACCAGAACCGCCAGCAGGGTGGACGGATGACCACGGAGAGCAGATGGAGGTAGCTGCTGCCATGACCTTCCATCACGGAAGACATGTAAACCACTGCCGCTGAGATTGGCGATGCGGTGATCGCAATCTGCGCGGATACCACTGCAGTAGACAGCGGACGGCAGGTTTAACGCCTTGTTCCTTCGCAACTTCAGCGATAACTGGCAGTGTCGCCAGAGAGATGTTGCCAGTACCAGCAAAGATAGTCAGGAAATAGGTCACGATCGGTGCGAGGATCGTGATGTATTTCGGGTTACGGCGCAGCAGCTTTTCTGTCTGATGAACCAGATAGTCCAGACCGCCAGCAACCTGCATGGCAGAAATAGCGGCGATAACCGCCATGATAATGGAAATGACATCGAACGGGATGTTACCGGGTTTAACGCCAATAGCGGCAAGAACCAGCACCCCCCAATCCGCCTGCAAACCAATACCTATTCCCCAATCTGGCGCCCAAGAAGATCGCCAGCAAAACTATGATGAGTTCTACAACTAGCATATTAGCCTTCCTTGTTTTTTAACAAGTTGATATTAGATTGTTATTTTTAAGTTACTGCTCACAAGAAAAAGGCACGTCATCTGACGTGCCTTTTTTATTTGTACTACCCTGTAAGATTACTGTTCGCTTTCATCAGTATAGCGTTTTGCTTTTGTAAGCCGGTGCATCAGATTCTGTACGGAGAAAATATCGTCAAGTTCCGCTTCAGTCAACAGACCGCGTTCCAGAACGACTTCACGTACACTCTTACCGGTTTCGGCACAGATTTTACCCACGATGTCACCGTTGTGGTGACCGATGAACGGGTTCAGGTAAGTAACGATACCGATAGAGTTGTAAACGTAACCTTCGCACACTTCTTTGTTAGCAGTGATGCCGTTAATGCATTTTTCCAGAAGGTTGTAGCAAGCGTTGGTCAGAATGTGAACGGATTCGAACATAGCCTGGCCAATGACCGGCTCCATAACGTTCAACTGCAGCTGACCTGCTTCTGCTGCCATGGTAACAGTGGTGTCGTTACCGATGACTTTGAAGCATACCTGGTTAACCACTTCCGAACAACCGGGTTTACTTTAGCTGGCATGATGGAAGAGCACGCCTGCAGTTCCGGCAGGTTGATCTCGTTCAGGCCGGCACGTGGACCAGAAGAGAGCAAGCGCAGGTCGTTACAGATTTTGGACATCTTCACAGCCAGGCGTTTCAGCGCGCCGTGAACCATAACATAAGCGCCGCAGTCAGAGGGTCGCTTCGATCAGGTCTTCTGCCGGTACGCATGGGAAGCCAGTAACTTCAGCCAGTTTTTTCACTGCCAGCGGAGAGTACTCTTTCGGCGTGTTCAGACCAGTACCGATTGCTGTTGCGCCAAGGTTAACTTCCAGCAGCAGTTCAGCGGTACGTTGGATGTTTTTTCACTTCTTCTTTCAGCAGGATGCTGAAAGCGCGGAATTCCTGACCGAGGGTCATCGGTACTGCGTCCTGCAGCTGGGTACGACCCATTTTCAGGATGTCCTGGAATTCGACAGCTTTACGTTCAAAGCCTTCACGCAGTTGGTTAATCGCATCTACCAGCTTAATCAGGAAGAGTAAACTGCGATACGGAAACCGGTCGGGTAGGCGTCGTTAGTGGACTGACATTTGTTAACATGGTCGTTCGGGTTCAGGTACTGATATTCACCTTTCTGGTGACCCATCAGTTCCAGACCGATATTGGCCAGCACTTCGTTGGTGTTCATGTTTACGGAAGTACCTGCGCCGCCCTGGTAGACGTCTACCGGGAACTGATCCATGCATTTTCCGTTGTTCAGGACTTCATCACATGCGGCAATGATGGCATTCGCTACACTTTTTAGGAATGGTTTGCAGCTCTTTGTTTGCCATAGCTGCGGCTTTTTTAACCATTACCATACCGCGAACAAATTCAGGAATATCACTGATTTTGTTGTTGCTGATATAGAAGTTTTCAATCGCTCTCAGAGTGTGAAACACCATAGTAGGCATCAGCTGGAACTTCCCTGGTACCCAACAGATCTTCTTCGATACGAATGTTGTTTGACATGTGAACCTTCTTTTTCAAGCTGCCAATGATTTGCTTTAAACACACAGAATATATGTGGTTTCGAATGTTTTCGACCGACGATTATCCCCTGCATCGACCGAATACCCGAGATCATATGCTGCTTGAGGATTTCTACCGTAATCTGGATCACTTTAAGTGTCGGTTTTTACCCCTTAATTATTAATTTGTGAAATAGAATCACCGCTTTGGGATTACTACCAAAAATAGTTGCGCAAACATCTTGAAATTTTGCTAATGACCACAATATAAGCTGAACGCGATTCGCAACCCATTCAGGTAGCCGGGTTTAACCGGCTGCTATTACAGGAGAAAACCTTTGCGCTGGTTACCTTTTATTGCCATTTTCCTTTATGTCTATATTGATTTCAATCTTTATTCAGGTTGCCCATGTATTGGGGGTATTGTTGACCCTCGTGCTGGTTATATTCACGTCAGTTATCGGTATGTCACTGGTACGTAACCAGGGCTTTAAGAATTTCGTGCTGATGCAGCAAAAAATGGCGGCGGGTGAAAACCCAGCGGCGGAGATGATTAAAAGTGTTTCGCTGATCATTGCCGGTTTGCTGCTTTTTATTACCGGGCTTTTTTACCGACTTCCTCGGTCTTCTGCTTTTATTGCCGCCGGTGCACAAGCATCTGACAGTGAAGTTGATGCCAATTTGCGTTTTTCTCGCATGCCAGGCGGCGGTTTTAGCGCCGGGACCGGTGCCGGTAATACTTTTGATGGTGAGTACCAGCGAAAGGATGATGACCGCGACCGCCTTGATCATAAAGACGATCGCCAGGGATTAATGTCGAAACGCCGGATTATGTGGTTATGCCATTTTCCGGCGTTTTTCGTTTTGGCAGAAACAGCCATAACCCCGCCAGCATGATCAGCGCATAGAGACTTTTCCAGCCGACCATTGCCAGTAACAGAACGCATAACAGCCCGCCAACCACCGCCAGTAGTCGATAACGTCCTTGCAATAATTTACAGCCTGCCAGCATGCATAACAGATAAATCATAATAAAGATGCCATTGGCATAAATAATAAGAGCGTCCAGATTGATCTCTAAAGCATGAATCACCAACGTGCTCACCACACAGCAGCCGAGCACCGTGCATTGAGGGCATTATTCGGGATATGGCGAGAAGAGGCGTGCCAGGGTAGTGGTCAGGATTATGTTGCGCCTGCGACCAGACCAGGCGGGCGAAGCTCTGTATATAAATGTTGAGACTGGCAAAGCAGGCCAGATAGCCAATTACGCAGGCAACCCATAACGCTCCTACACCGAACAGTTGCACTACAATTTTTGGAAGCGATGTGCCGCGGCCATTTGTTCACCATAGGCGTCGAAGTGTAAGACGACTAGTACAGCAGTAGACTAATCCTGCCAGCAGCAGACCAATCATCAAAAGCACGAGGAAAATCACGTTCTGGATTTTTAAATTCCGAGGCAAGATGGCTTAAAATGCTTCAAGACCGACAAAACACCAGAACATCGACTGATAACGCAGCAAATAACCCGCAGTAAGTTCGATATTTCCTGGCGCGGGAATGGGATACTCGCAGGTTTGATATCGCCCGCCGCCCGCACCAGATAGCGACAATCCCAGTGCGACGATAAGTCCGGCAATAACGGTTTGTGATTTGCACTGGAACTGGCACCACTGAGTACCGATATACCACACCAAAAGCCGCCAGCGTACCGAGTTCTGCCAACAACAGTTGCCAGCTATGCCAGCCAAACATCGCCTGGCCGAATCCGGCTGCAATTTGTAGCGCGGCAGGCAAACCCACGGGAATGACTGATGAAAAACAGCCAGCCGGTGACTCGCTCAAGCCGCGAACCAAACGCCATACCGACGAAGTGCGCGACGCCGCCTGCGCTGGGATAGTGGCGACCCAGAATCGCAAACACAATCGCAATCGGGAACACTAAGATAATCAAAACGGGCCACGCCCATAGGCTGTTATTGCCTGCTACCAGCGCAGCTAACGCAGGAACGGCAAACACGCCAGTGCCTAATAATGACGTCGATAGCAGGCCATGCCCTGGGCCAGCCCCAGTTCTTGTTTGAGTCCACTCATGGGTTGATGTCCGATTGCGCCCAAATTTTGGGCAACTGCGTAGATTTTCGATGGTAGCACAATCAGATTCGCTTATGACGGCGATGAAGAAATTGCGATGAAATGTGAGGTGAATCAGGGTTTTCACCCGATTTTGTGCTGATCAGAATTTTTTTTCTTTTTCCCCCTTGAAGGGGCGAAGCCTCATCCCCATTTCTCTGGTCACCAGCCAACCACGTAAGCTCCGGCGTCACCCATAACAGATACGGACTTTCTCAAAGGAGAGTTATCAATGAATATTCGTCCATTGCATGATCGCGTGATCGTGGCGTGAAGTTGAAAAACTGAAATCTGCTGAAAAGTTCTGACTCCTGGCCTCAAAGCGGCTAAAATCCACCCGCGGCGAAGTGCTGGCTGTCGGCAATGGCCGTATCCTTGAAAATGGCGAAGTGAAGCCGCTGGACGTAAAGTTGGCGACATCGTTATTTTCAACGATGGCTACGGTGTGAAATCCGAGAAGATCGACAATGAAGAAGTGTTGATCATGTCCAAAGCGACATTCTGGCAGTTGTTGAAGCGTAATCCTCGCACGACACTGAACATACGAATTTAAGCGAATAAAGATAATGGCAGCTAAAGACGTAAAATTCGGTAACGACGCTCGTGTGAAAATGCTGCGCGGCGTAAACGTACTGGCGCAGATGCAGTGAAAGTTACCCCTCGGTCCGAAGGCCGTAACGTTTCTGGATAAATCTTTCGGTGCACCGACCATCACCAAAGATGGTGTTTCCGTTGCTCGTGAAATCGAACTGGAAGACAAGTTCAAAATATGGGTGCGCAGATGGTGAAAGAAGTTGCCTCTAAAGCGAACGACGCTGCAGGCGACGGTACCACCACTGCAACCGTACTGGCTCAGGCTATCATCACTGGGTCTGAAAGCTGTTACTGCAGGCATGAACCCGATGGACCTGAAACGATGGTATCGACCAAAAGCTGTTACCGCTGCAGTTGAAGAACTGAAAGCGCTGTCCGTACCGTGCTCTGACTCTAAAGCGATTGCTCAGGTTGGTACCATCTCCGCTAACTCCGACGAAACCGTAGGTAAACTGTCGCTGAAGCGATGGACAAGAGTCGGTAAAAAGGCGTTATCACCGTTGAAGACGGTACCGGTCTGCAGGACGAACTGGACGTGGTTGAAGGTATGCAGTTTGACCGTGGCTACCTGTCTCACTTACTTCATCAACAAGCCGGAAACTGGCGCAGTAGAACTGGAAAGCCCGTTCATCCTGCTGGCTGACAAGAAAATCTCCAACATCCGCGAAATGCTGCCGGTTCTGGAAGCCGTTGCCAAAGGCAGGCAAACCGCTGATCATCGCTGAAGATGTAGAAGGCGAAAGCGCTGGCAACTCTGGTTTGTTAACACCATGCGTGGCATCGTGAAAGTTGCTGCAGTTAAAGCTCCGGGCTTCGGCGATCGTCGTAAAGCTATGCTGCAGGATATCGCAACCCTGACTGGCGGTACCGTAATCTCTGAAGAGATCGGTATGGAGCTGGAAAAGCAACCCCTGGAAGACCTGGGTCAGGCTAAACGCGTTGTGATCAAAAAGCAAAGACACCACCATCATCGATGGCGTGGGCAGAAGAAGCTGCAATCCAGGGCCGTGTTGCTCAGATCCGTCAGCAGATTGAAGAAGCAACTTCTGACTACGACCGTGAAAAACTGCAGGAGCGCGTAGCGAAACTGGCAGGCGGCGTTGCAGTTATCAAAGTAGGTGCTGCTACCGAAGTTGAAATGAAAGAGAAAAAAGCACGCGTTGAAGACGCGCCCTGCGACCCGTGCTGCGGTAGAAGAAGGCGTGGTTGCTGGTGGTGGTGTTGCGCTGATCCGCGGCGCTCTAAACTGGCTGACCTGCGTGGTCAGAACGAAGACCAGAACGTGGGTATCAAAGTTGCACTGCGTGCAATGGAAGCTCCGCTGCGTCAGATCGTCTGAACTGCGGCGAAGAAACCGTCTGTTGTTGCTAATACCGTTAAAAGGCGGCGACGGCAACTACGGTTACAACGCAGCAACCGAAGAATACGGCAACATGATCGACATGGGTATCCTCGGACCCAAAAAGTAACCCGTTCTGCTCTGCAGTACGCGGCTTCTGTGGCTGGCCTGATGATCACCACTGGTGCATGGTTTACCGACCTGCCGAAAAACGATGCAGCTGGACTTAGGCGCTGCGCTGGCGGTGCGGCATGGGTGGCATGGGCGGCATGATGTAATTGCCCTGCACCTCGCAGAAATAAACAAACCCCGGGCAGAAATGTCTGGGGGTTTTTCTTTTGGTCATCTTTCTAGTATAAGATTCAGACACGGACGACGCGAGTGGCGTCCAGCTCATTGATTATGGGGAATAACATGCACGTAAAATACTTAGCAGGGATTGTCGGTGCCGCGCTACTGATGGCGGGTTGTAGCTCAGCAACGAATTGAGTGCTGCCGGTCAGAGTGTACGCATTGTGGACGAGCAGCCGCGCAGAGTGCCAGCTGATTGGTACTGCGACAGGTAAGCAAAGCAACTGGCTTTCCGGGCAACACGGAGAAGAAGGCGGTTCTATGCGCGGCGCAGCAAACGATCTGCGCAACCAGGCGGCTGCAATGGGCGGTAACGTGATTTATGGCATCAGCAGCCCGTCGCAGGGAATGTTGTCCAGTTTTGTCCCGACGGATAGCCAGATTATCGGTCAGGTTTATAAGTGCCCGAACTGATGTGATGGTGACAAACGTATAATTGCCAGATGCGCTTCGCTTATCAGGCCTACATAAGGCATTGCAACTGATTGAATGCTTGAGAATTTGTAGGCCGGATAAGGCGTTTACGCCGCATCCGGCATGACCAACGATCACGTTATCAGTCATTTCAGGCTGGATGGCTCCAGCCTCGCATTAGCAAAGATGAGATTATTTCGCCTGTGGTGCAGTTTTGCTGGTGGATTGAACACGTAAGTGATGCAGCGCGCGTAAGCATTGATCCTGGGTTAGCGGTTGGGCGTTATTCGCCGCTACGGTGCGAACATAGACCTGACATGGCACACCCACGAGTTTTTTCAGTCGTGGGCTGAAATCAAGCATTCGGCGAGTGATCGCCTCTATTTCTTTACCCGGCGTTGCTTCACGCGTTTTCACCACTGCGCCGCTAAATTGTTCTTTGCCACTTTCATCTTTAAAGCGGTAAAGCACCGCCAGATAATGGTCGAACAAGTTATGTTTCCATTCCGGTTGGGAATAGGTGTCATATTCAGATTGCCATTTTGCTGGCAGTCAACGTCGTATAACGGCAGGAAATCTAACAGTGAGGTAATACGTAATGCCAGTTCACGCATTTCCGCATTATTAATTGCATGAATGATTGCTCGCGCCAGCATTTCAATCTGCAACTCATTGACGACTAACTCACATTTGCTACCGTCATGTAGCGTTAATACGAAGGTGTAAGATTTTCGCCTTGATTATCGGTAAGTTCCAGCGTGTTAACCTCGACGATTAATATCGGCATTTTAAGCTCATCAACCAGAATTTCTGGGATGTTTTCTGCCATTTTCTTAATGACTTTTCATCGCGAAGCTTGCTCATACTGAAGGCGATGCAGCAGCATCCGTTTATGCTTTTGATGCAGACGACTTTCCAGCGCAATCAGAGTTCCATGACAGACATAAAGAACAACGATTCTTTATTGCGAGGTTCTTTAATTTTCAGCGCCAGTGCAATGAAATTATTACTCTTGCGAATAACACCGGTATTAACACCCTTGATGCTTATGGCCATGTAGGTTCTCCAACCATTTCTCAATTAAATAATTAATTTTAATTTATAAGCCAGATAAATGGGCTTGGTAGTAATAGTTGTTAAAATAACATAAATAGCCGTACTCACTCTATATAAACAGAAAAGAAAGGTTAATTATTGGTGTTGGTTATATAAAGGAAAGTAACAACAGCAATGCATATGAATAATTAAAGGTTATGCAACGTGCAAAGATTAAACTTCCCTGTTTAATGACAGGTTGCTGTACTTGCGTTTTAGTTTCTTGCCGGATGCGGCAAATGCCTTATCCGGCCACAGATCATTGAACCATTCAATTTCAATGCACAATGTGAGGCCTGATAAGCGTAGCGCATCAGGCTAATGTTTAACTTCCCTGTTTAATCAGTTACTGCTGGCGTAGCTGGAGATCCAGCGGCGTTTTGCTGGGTTCGCCGCCAATTTCTCGCGCCAGTTTCGGCACCAGATATCCGGACACCAGTGTCAGCAACTCACGCATAATCTGCCGTGCTTCGTCATCACTCACCATAAAATGCGCCGCGCCCTGTACTTTATCGAGCACATGCAGGTAATACGGCATCACGCCTGCATCGAACAACGCATTACTCAGGTTTGCCAGCGTTTGTGCGTTATCGTTCACACCACGTAACAGAACGCTCTGGTTCAGCAAAGTAACGCCCGCCCGGCGCAACAGCCATCGCCTGACGGAATGTTTCATCTATCTCATTGGCATGGTTGATGTGATTCACCAGCAAGATTTGCAGCGTAGAATGTGAAAAAGCGTTCAACCAGCGCATCTGTGATGCGTGCCGGGATCACAATCGGCAGACGACTGTGAATCCGCAGACGTTTGATATGCGGGATGGCTTCCAGTTGTGTGAGCAACCAGTCCAGCTCGTGATCTTTCGCCATCAGCGGATCGCCGCCGGAAAAAATCATCTCGTCCAGTTCCGGATGCGCAGCAACATACTCAAGTGCAGTTTGCCAGTTACGCTTGTTGCCCTGATTTTCGGCATAAGGGAAGTGGCGACGGAAGCAATAACGGCAATTTACCGCGCAGCCGCCTTTGACCAGCAAAAGCGCCCGGTTGTGGTATTTATGCAACAAACCAGGCACTACGCTGTGCTGTTCTTCCAGCGGGTCGGTGGAGAATCCGGGCGCGATGGCAAACTCATCTTGCGAGGTAAGTACCTGACGCAAAAGCGATCGTCCGGATTGCCTTTCTCCATGCGATCGATAAATGAGCGGGGCACACGCAGGGCAAACAGCTTTTTGGCGTTGCGTCCGGCCAACAGTTTTCGTCGCGTCTATATTCAAAAGACGCGAAGTTCATCAGGATCGGTCACAACATCGGCAAGTTGCGTTAACCAATCTTCTCTGGATGGGGTATTTAGGGTTACAATATGCGCCATTTTGTGGCTTAGCTACCAATTAACAAATTTCAGAGGGGCCTTATGGCAACGTACTATAGCAACGATTTTCGTGCTGGTCTTAAAATCATGTTAGACGGCGAACCTTACGCGGTTGAAGCGAGTGAATTCGTAAAACCGGGTAAAGGCCAGGCATTTGCTCGCGTTAAACTGCGTCGTCTGCTGACCGGTACTCGCGTAGAAAAAACCTTCAAATCTACTGATTCCGCTGAAGGCGCTGATGTTGTCGATATGAACCTGACTTACCTGTACAACGACGGTGAGTTCTGGCACTTCATGAACAACGAAACTTTCGAGCAGCTGTCTGCTGACGCAAAAGCAATTGGCGACAACGCTAAATGGCTGCTGGATCAGGCAGAGTGTATCGTAACTCTGTGGAATGGTCAGCCGATCTCCGTTACTCCGCCGAACTTCGTTGAACTGGAAATCGTTGATACCGATCCGGGCCTGAAAGGTGATACCGCAGGTACTGGCGGCAAACCGGCTACCCTGTCTACTGGCGCTGTGGTTAAAGTTCCGCTGTTCGTACAAATCGGCGAAGTCATCAAAGTGGATACCCGCTCTGGTGAATACGTCTCTCGCGTGAAGTAATGCGGTTGTGGTGCGGCCTGCAGGCTGCACCATCACTTATTCAGGTCAGAGATGATGAAACGCCTTATCGTTCTTGTTTTGCTTGCCAGCACGCTGCTCACGGGCTGTAACACCGCTCGCGGTTTCGGCGAAGCATCAAACATCTCGGCAACTCCATCTCCCGCGCTGCCAGCTGAATTTTTCTTCTCCTCCGAAAAATCATCAGATTTCCGTCATTTTGGCGATGTTGTCTATTATTAATTTGCTATAGGCAAAACATAAATAACATTATCTAAAAGGGAGAAGACGTTATGGTGAAAGAAGACAATTGCAGCGATCTTTTCTGTTCTGGTGCTTTCAACAGTATTAACTGCCTGCAACACCACGCGTGGCGTTGGTGAAGACATTTCTGATGGCGGTAACGCGATTTCTGGTGCAGCAACGAAAGCGCAGCAATAAGCAATAACGGTACGACAGCTGTGTCGTGCCGTTTGTTTTTTTCTGCGATAGTCACAAAGGTAATAGTTGAAATTCCCCCGCCACGGCAAAATATCCGTTCAACCATCAGCTTTGCAGGACGACCTGCAAACGCGTCTTTTCACCGGGGACGGCCCCAATTCTCCGGAGCCTGATATGTCCGATTATCTTTTATGTGCTGGGGTCTGCTGGAAGTGGTATGGGCCGTTGGCCTGAAATATACCCACGGCTTTAGTCGTTTGACGCCAAGTGTTATTACTGTGACTGCGATGATTGTCAGTATGGCGCTACTTGCCTGGGCGATGAAATCGTTACCGGTTGGAACGGCTTATGCCGTGTGGACGGGTAGGCGCAGTCGGCGCGGCCACCGGCATTGTACTGCTCGGTGAGTCCGCTAACCCGATGCGTCTGGCGAGTCTGGCGTTAATCGTATTGGGGATTATTGGTCTGAAACTCAGCACTCACTAACTACCGGGCTGCTGTACCCAAATAAACTTACTGACATCAAACCCTTCCCGGGTCGCGACTGCCAGCATCTCCTGTTTCACTTCGTCAGAAATGGTTGGCGTGCGGGAGAGTATCCACAGGTAGTCGCGGTCCGGGCCGCAAACCAGCGCATGGTGGTATTCCCGATCGAGTGCAATAACGTTATAACCGCCATAGAAAGGACCAAAGAATGACACTTTCAGCGCAGCGCGAGTTGGTGCGCCGGTAAAGTACGCTTTCCCTTCACTCTGCTGCCACATTCCTCTGTCAGGGTTATAGCCTTTATTAATGACATTCAGGCCGCCGTCATCACGCAGGCTGTATGTTGCGGTGACTTTTTCCAGTCCACGTTCAAAGCGGTGATCAAAACGGGCAATCTCATACCAGGTACCGAGATAACGTTTGGCGTCGAAATTATTCACTACGGTCACGCCACGCGGCGGCGTAAAGGAGAACTGCAGCAACGACCAGAAATGCAGCTGTCGCGGCGGCAACGAGAGGGAGCAGGCGCATAAATGTTTCCTTACTGGTTTTTCTAAGTGTAGATGACAGCAAGGAAAAGCGCAGAAAAGGTCCGAAAAATTCGGACCCGATGAAATACTGTAGAGCGTTGAGGGAATCTGCCAGGCGGCGGCGACTCTCGCTGGATTGGGATTTTTGTTAGCCAGCATCACTATACCAGCTCTTTTCTGGAATAAACGCGACATAGCCACCAAATCCGCCGGTCGCCCCCGTTTTATGTACCCATGATGCGCGTACTGCAGGAGTTGGGGGCGTAATCGCTTTTTACGGGGTGTGCTGCCAGTGCAATTTTATTGCCACTGCCGTTAATTATGCTGGCAGGATTTACCGGCCAGTCCAGCATTTCCCAGCCCAGGCCCTGATACATATCGCCGGTTTGCCAGTAGCGAGATTGTGCCAGTTGTATCCCTTTGTTGAAGCGTTTTCTCATTGATATCAAGGGGTTTTAAATTGATTTGCACCCAGCGGGCCATATCTTCAATGGTCGACTTCACACCATAAGCTTCAGCATCTAACGCCCCTGGCGAAACATGCACTGCCTTACCTTCGCGATATCCCCAGGCGTAATTCTTTTTTCTTCTGCGGGCGGTACATTAATCCACGTATGGTTGAGTTTGAGTGGCTGGAAGATACGAGTTTGCATCGCCTGCTCAAAACTCAAACCAGACGGCTTCACAGCCAGTGCGCCGAACAAACCGATACTGGGTTGGCATACAGACGTTGTGTTCCTGGAGCCCATGCAGGCTGCCAGTTTTGATAGAAGCGCAGCAAGTCGCTTGAGGATTTCACCTCATCCGGCACCTGCAATGGCAGGCCGCCAGCGGTGTAGGTTGCGAGATGTAATAGTGTGATCCCGTTCCACTGTTTAGCGGTAAGCTCAGGCCAGTATTTTGTTTGCGGGATCGCAACGATTTCCCGTCGAGCAATAGCGTCGCCACCAAGCACGCCCGTAAATGTTTTGCTGACCGAACCTAACTCAAACAACGTTTGCTGTGTGACGGGCTGCTTTTGGCGATGTCCGCATAGCCCCAGGTAAAGTAATAAGGTTTACCCTGATAAATTACCGCCACCGCCATACCGGGGATCTTTTTGTTGCTCTATAAGCGGGGTAATTGTGCGATGCACAATATCGTTGATTTGTTGAGGGGCAGCAAATGTGGAACAAGAGGCGGTAATTAATAAGGCGCAGAGCGTCGTTTTGAACATAGGGTCTGGTTTCCATACAAAACGGCCCGCCATAGGCGGGCCGGATTTACATTGGCGATGCGTTAGATTGTAACGACACCAATCAGCGTGACAACTGTCAGGATAGCAGCCAGACCGTAGAAAACCCATTTGCCCGCAGGTACGTGGATTTTCAGATCGTGCATCGCGTGGTGCATACGGTGTAAAACCACACCACAGCGGCAGAACGATCATCAGGAACAGGAATACGCGACCAATGAAGCTCTGCGCGAACGCCAGAACGCGCTCTCGTAGCTCAGTGCATCACCCGGAAATAGCCCCAGCGGCAGCAGAATACCCACCAGCAGGATCATCACCGGCGCAATAATTGCGCTCCACATACCACCGGCACCGAAGAGGCCCCAGAATACCGGTTCGTCAGAACGCTTTGGATTTGGATTAATCATCTCAGGCTCCTTACCAGTACAGGGCAACAAACAGGATTACGATGGTGGCAACTACAGTTACCGCCCAGAGACTTTTTGATAATTGGCTCTGGTCCCATTTTTTTCGTCTTTTACAATGATATTGGCCGCTTTCGGTGCCAGTTCAAACCAGGTTTTGGTGTGCAGCAGAGCTGCCGCCAGAGTGATCAGGGTTAATGATCACAATAACCGGGTTTTGTAAAAAGTCGACGAATCCCGCCCAGGCTTCCGGGCCATTTTTCAGGGCAAACAGCCCGAAAATCAGTTCAATGCTGAACCACACAGCCGGAACCGCCGTGCCTTCGCGCAGCATGTAAAAGCGATAAAACGGCAATTTTTTCCACCAGGTGGACGTCATTGGCCGTACATACGGTTTACGTTTAGTCGTCATGTTGCACTCCTTAGCGTGGTTTCAGGGTCGCGATAAGAAAGTCTTTCGAACTTTCTACTTTGCCCTGCTGAATGGCCGCAGCCGGATCGACGTGTTTCGGGCAGACTTCGGAGCAGTAGCCCACGAAAGTACAGCTCCATACGCCGTTCTGGCTGTTCAACTGCGCCATACGCTCCTTCTTACCGTGGTCGCGGCTATCTTCGTTATAACGATGCGCCAGCGTAATGGCAGCCGGACCGATGAACTCCTGGGTTCAGGCCAAACTGCGGGCACGCGGCGTAGCACAGACCCACAGTTGATGCAACCGGAGAACTGGTGATACTTCGCCATCTGCGCCGGGGTCTGGATGTTAGTACCCTGATCCGCGGTGCGGGAGTTGCCGATGATGTACGGTTTGATCGCTTCCAGACTTTCGGATGAAGTGGGTCATATCGACCACCAGATCGCGTTCAATCGGGAAGCTTAGCTAACGCTTCAACCTTCATACCGTCGGTTGTAATCACGCAGGAAGGCTGTTTTTTACATGCCAGTTTTGTGCACGTTGTTAACCATCATGCCGCAGGAACCACAAATCGCCATACGGCAGGACCAGCGGTAGCTCAGGTCCGGTGCGGTTGCCTTGATGTAGCCCAGCGCATCCAGTAATGGTTGCACGTCATAAGGCACTTCCTTGCAGCGGCGTGGTGCGGTATCGCACTTCCGGGTTATAGCGCACCACCCTCAATTTTCAGGTTTTTCATCTCAGCCATTCGCCTTCTCCTTCTTATTGTGGCTGCTTCCGCCTTATCGGCTGCATCCGCTTCGCCACCGTAAACGCGTTTAGCTGGCGGTAGCGTAGTTCTTCACGTCGCTGTACTCCAGGGCGAGTCGTTGCCATCAGCATCGCGGAAGGCGAGGTGTGTTTGAGGAAGTTGACGTCGTCACGCTCGGTGCAACCTTCGTCAAGACGCTGGTGTGCGCCGCGGGACTCTTTACGTGCCATTGCGGAGTGCGCCATACATTCAGCAACGTTCAGACCGTGGCCCAGTTCAATGGTGTAGAGCAGGTCGGTGTTGAACACGCTGGAAGTGTCGGTGATGCGCACGCGCTTGAAGCGTTCCTGCAGCTCTGCCAGCTTGTCGATGGTTTTCTGCATCAGTTCCGGCGTACGGTAGATACCGCAGCCTTCTTCCATAGCCAGGCCCATTTCGTCGCGGATCTTTGCGCCCAGTTTTCGCCGCCATCCTGGTTAACCAGATCTTTCAGACGTTGTTCAACGCCAGCTGCCTGCGCTTCAATTGCCGCTTCGTTGCCATTACCGGCAGTTGCTGCACGCTCTGTCGCTTGTTCACCGGCCAGACGGCCGAAGACCACCAGTTCCGCCAGGGAGTTGGAGCCCAGACGGTTTGCACCGTGCAGACCAACAGAGGAACATTCACCCACGGCGAACAGACCTTTAATGCGGGTTTCACAGTTCTGATCGGTTTCGATACCGCCCATGGTGTAGTGTGCGGTCGGACGTACCGGAATCGGTTCTTTAACCGATCGACGCCAACGTACGCTTTCGCCAGTTCGCAGATGAACGGCAGACGTTCATGCAGTTTTTTCTCGCCGAGGTGACGCAGGTCGAGATAAACCACATCGCCACGCGGCGTGGAGATGGTGTTGCCTTTTACGCCATTCGTGCCAGAAGGCCTGAGAGACTTTGTCGCGTGGACCCAGTTCCATATATTTGTTTTTCGGCTCGCCCAGCGGAGTTTCCGGGCCCATGCCGTAATCTTGCAGATAACGGTAGCCATTTTTGTTGACCAGAATACCGCCTTCGCCACGGCAACCTTCGGTCATCAGGATACCGGAACCTGGCAGACCGGTTGGGTGATACTGAACGAATTCCATGTCACGCAGCGGAACGCCGTGGCTTAGCGCCATACCCATACCGTCACCGGTAACGATGCCGCCGTTGGTGTTGTAACGATAAACGCGACCCGCACCGCCAGTAGCCATAACGACCGCGTTAGCACGGATCTGCACCAGCGTGCCTTCCATCATGTTCATTGCTACCAGGCCGCGAACATGACCATCATCAACCAGAATATCCAGTACGAAATGTTCGTCAAAACGCTGGATCTGCGGGGAATTGCAGAGAGGTCTGGAACAGCGTGTGCAGCATAATGGAAGCCGGTCTTATCGGCGGCGAACGGTACGCTTCGATTTTCATGCCGCCGAAGCGACGTACGTTGACGCTACCATCCGGGCGACGGCTCCGCATGGGCATCCCCCACAGTTCCAGTTGGGTCATTTCGGTTGGGCAGTGGTGGACGAAATAATCCACGACATCCTGCTCACACAACCAGTCGCCACCCGCTACTGTATCGTGAAAGTGATATTCGAAGCTGTCACGTGATCCTGCGCGACAGCGGCGGAGCCCCCTTCTGCAGCAACGGTATGGCTACGCATCGGGTATACTTTTTGAGATTAGTGCGATTTTTGCATTGAATTTGCGCGGCAGCAATTGCAGCGCAATCCCGCGCCACCGGCGCCTACAATGGCAAAGAGTCGGCTTTGAAAGTTTTGCGACATTTCCTCCAGAATTGTTTTTTATCCCACAGCCCCGTACTTCAGGGGCCCGAAGTGCCTGAACGCTATTCCACTGCCCTTTAGGTCCAACTGCTCGATGATAAGTCTGGAAATTTGACGAGATCGATTTTTTGCGGCAAGAGGGCTAAATTATCACTGAAGATGATTAATTTACTAAAACCATCAGATCGTGCTTTTTAGTCACTGCCCACCGTTGTTTTATTCCTGCGTAAAATTTTGTCTCGCCGTCGCGTTGCGAGTAGACTTCGTGCCCCTTGTCAAAAAACTGGAGATTTAACTATGAGCGAAACGGCATCCCTGGCAGCCGAGCGCATCCATTCCCTAACTTTATTAAAAACGCGCGGCGATTATGGCGGAGATCCGTCGTTTCTTTGCCGATCGTGGAGTGCTGGAGGTGGAGACGCCTTGTATGAGCCAGGCGACGGTAACCGATATTCATTTGGTCCCGTTTGAGACACGTTTCGTTGGCCCCGGGCATTCGCAGGGGATGAATCTCTGGTTAATGACCAGCCCGGAATACCATATGAAACGCCTGCTGGTTGCCGGTTGCGGGCCGGTATTCCAGCTGTGCCGCAGTTTCCGTAATGAAGAGATGGGGCGTTATCACAACCCTGAGTTCACTATGCTGAGTGGTATCGACCGCACTATGATATGTACCGGTTGATGAACGAGGTGGACGATCTCTTTACAACAGGTGCTGGATCTGCCCGGCAGCAGAAAGCCTTTCTTATCAACAAGCTTTCTTTGCGTTATTGGAAATTGACCCGCTCTCTGCCGACAAAACGCAACTGCGGGAAGTGGCAGCGAAACTGGATTTGAGCAATGTTGCTGATACCGAAGAAGACCGCGACACGTTGCTACAATTGCTGTTTACCTTTGGCGTAGAGCCAAATATTGGCAAAGAAAAACCGACCTTTGTGTACCACTTTCCAGCCAGCCCGAGGCATCACTGGCGCAAACTCAGTGCACCGAAGATCATCGGGTCGCTGAACGCTTGAGGTTTATTATAAAAGGTATTGAGCTGGCGAATGGTTTCATGAATTGACGGATGCCGTGAAAGCAGCAACAACGCTTTGAACAAGATAACCACCGTAAGCGCGCGGCGCGCGGTTTTGCCGCAGCACCCCATTGACCAGAATCTGATTGAAGCCTTGAAAGTCGGTATGCCTGACTGTTCCGGCGTGGCATTAGGCGTTGATCGTCTGGTGATGTTGGCGCTGGGCGCGGAGACACTGGCTGAAGTCATCGCCTTTAGCGTTGACCGGGCATAATTCTGAAAAATTACTGAATTAACAGCGAAGAATGGCGTGATAGCGCCATTCTGTAGCATATGTTTTCATTTTTTCTGTTAAAGGCCACAATTTAAGACTGGATATTTGATATCATCCAGGTATCAATTCTGTATTGGTTTGACGCTGCCCGCTCAATGTTGGGCAGTGCAGTTCAGTGGGCGCGTTTTTTTATACACGCGCTGAAATGAAGGATGGTTTCATGCCTCACACGATAAAAAGATGAGTCTGATAGGACTCATATTGATGATCTTTACTTCCGTATTTGGATTTGCCAATAGCCCATCGGCTTATTACTTAATGGGTTATAGTGCGATTCCCTTTTATATATTTTCTGCATTGTTATTCTTTATTCCATTCGCCTTAATGATGGCTGAAATGGGAGCGGCTTATCGCAAAGAGCAATACGCAATCAACTGA
>VOFK01003517.1_pt1 | contig 29019 bp, 48 predicted proteins | sample 5384121 | NCBI WGS metagenome assembly VOFK01 (sample SAMN12384730, study PRJNA508395) | human gut metagenome | isolation source: healthy gut J | host: Homo sapiens | reverse complement strand
TCAGTACTTGTTCAGTTACGTATTGCTGGTGGAAGATTAATTAAGAGAGACTTCGCAGTTGTTTGTCCATATCATATATATCCCCCTGTCAGTATGAGTGTTTATAGCACAAAACTTTCAGGATGACATCGCTTAGCAGGAGTAAATGCCGCTATCTACAAAGTTTATTACAGTCCACAAAAAGCAAACGCACTTCGTTTGAACGAGCTTTTGTGAACTGACCTTATGTATATAGCGGCATTTACTTCCTGGACAGCTCGTCATATTCAAATTTTTGTGCTATAGACACTCATACCAGCATTACACATATAAAATGGACAAAGAACTGCGAAGTCTTATAAAAATATTTGGCTGTAAGGTTTTTGTAAGGTTCGCATGATAATGTATAAGCATGGTAATAAGGTATATACATAAATCTTACAGGGGTACTTGAATGAATGTTTTAAAGATTACTTTCAAAAGTATAAGGAGACGGTTCTCGCAGATATGGAAGGCGGCGCTTACAACACTTGTGGCGGTGTTTTTTGTGACAGTGGTTCTTATATTTCAGGAGAATATGTACCAGTGGCAGATGTCATCCAATAAGTCAAGATTCGGAGACTGGTTCATATGTGAGAGAAGTAAGAAAGAAGCTAACGAAATATTAAGCACACATAATTATCTGTGTGAGCCGGTCAGCGAAAAGCAGTGTGGAGTTATATGACAGTGAATGGAATGAGACGAAGTTGCATATAGGAAGCATGACAGACGATTTCATTAAGCAGGGCAGATTAAAAACTTGACGAAGGCCGTATGCCACAGAATAATGATGAGATTGCAATGGATTGGAATACATTGTTAAAGCTTGATATGCAGGGGAGTTAGGACAGAAGATAACAATATATTATTATCGTGCAGATAATATTAATTATGAGTCAGATCAAAGAATCGAAACATATACATTAGTAGGAATATTCCAGAATTATACCAATATATGGCAGAACGGGAAAATGATTCCAGGAGCATTAGTTACAGATGAGAAGTTAAACGATTTTGATTATAAAATTGATAATCTGTATCTGTATGGATTCAAGGATTCGATAAGAACAAGTGAATATGCAAATGTTTATAAGAAGATAAAGGAAGACATAAGGTGCGAGACAGTATATAATGCGGCAGTATATGATTATTCACCATGGAAGTCAGCAACAGTTTACATGTATATGTATGTTGTAGTCATGGTTATTGGAATTCTCGCATTGTCATACCAGCTTATTGAATACAGGAATACAAGACGCAAGTCGTATAATATGTTCAGCCAGATGGGAATGACTAAAGCAGGCATCCGTAAAATGTATATAACAGAGAACGCATTTATACTGATTCCGGCAGGAATTATTGGCATTCTGCTTGCACTGGCAGTAGGACACTTTTACAGGACAGGCACTTGAAGCCAAGTCTGGTTATGAATTCTACAGGGTGAATATGGAGGTTATTATTAAAAGTGCCAGTTCGGTGGTGATTGCAGTTATAGTTGAGGAACTTTAGCGGAATAATATCCAACATACATGTCTATAGAAAGAAAAAGCAGTGTCCAAGAAATGGGTAAGCAGACCGGTACATATGCGTTATAAGAAAAGCCGTATGAACAGGCATAATCTTGTAAGGTCTGTAAGTTCAAGATTTATAAGAAAAGATGGGGCTTTGATGGCTGTCGGAATAAGGCTTTTTGCATTATGTATATGGAGTTATTATATTTTCTGCTTTGAAGATTCAAAAATGCTTTTAAAGAATATAAGAGCAATGACAGTGTGCCGGATATATATGGATATATTGATGTTAATCAGGATAAAACGGCATTATTTATGAACTACTGGTATTATCTTAAGGACTATAATAATCTGCCGCTGAAGTCAATGAATTATACTGGTGAAATCACAAGCAGGAATGACATGAGTGAGTATGTCAGTAAGCAGAGAAATACGATATAACATACATTTTGATAAGATAAAGGAATTAGTTGAAGCCGGAAAAATATGTGGGACTGGAATGATGCAATCAAGGTTAATGACAGTGACAGCATAGGAAGGTCACTTGGCTTTATTAATATGGGGCAGAGTAAATATTTAAAAAGATCCTAATAATAATATTCTGGAAGGATTTTCTAAGGAATTTATTGACGAGCTGATGGAGATTAATGGAATAAATTCCGTGTCATATTCTGTATTTGAATCAGAAAGAAGCTGGTTCTGGGATTCACAGGATTATGAAAAGATGCAGACATTTACATTTCATCCTGAAAAAAGTTCATATCATAAAGAGCATCTTCCTGATTATGGAGACAGGTATTTGTTTTCTACAGAATATGCACAGCCAACCAAAGAACTATACAGCAAACTGGAGAAATATATAGATAAAGAGTATGTTGATTATGAAGCATTTAAGGAAGGAAAACAGGTGGTTTTATTCTTAAGAGATCTGCCAGAGGGTGGATATGATGACACTATTAATGCCGGAGATACACTTTATTATAATTATTACAGAGTAGATGAGAATACGTATGGTGATGAGAGTAATATAATTGATTCTTCATATTTTTTCAATATTTCCTTATGATAAAGCATATAACAGGTATTTATTAGATTACAACAATACACATGATTTTAATCCTGATTATAAGCTTATGGAAAAGCTCGAAGCAGCTTATGATGCATGCGTTGCTCCACAGGTTGCTGCTGTTGTCAAAGTTACTGACGAGGTTATGGAGGATTTCAATGGAATAATTCCGACATTTGGTTATTATACCGCAATTGCAAGTATTAACATGGCACAGCAGGCGGTTGACAGACAGAAAGATATTATGGAGAGACTTATTGGAGAAGAGTTAAGCGGTGATATGGATTTTTGAACTGTGTTACAACCAGATAAGCATAAAGTATGACCTGACATCAACATTTTCAGCAACCAATAATAAGATAGGTGTGTATTTCAACAATAACGATATCTCTTATAGCAGTAATGTTGATATCAAGAATACATACAGAACACAGCTTATCAACAGTATACTGCAGTATGGAATCACTATTATTGCAATGATAGTTATGCAGCTGTTAATTATGGCAATTGTTATAAGAAACCGTATTAACAGAAGAAAAGAAAAAATGATGCTTTTTGCACAGTCTGGGAATGAGGCGTGGAAAGATTGTTTCAGTATGTATGCTTGAGGCACTTCGGGAATCGGTATGGTGCGTGATTACAATGCCATTGTTATTGTTAATGGAACTGCTGATGTTTACTGGATTTGTGAGGAAACTATAAAAATATGGATAGAAGGGATGGGTATATTATGAACGAGATTATGTTAAGAGCGGAGAACATTGAAAGAACTTATCATGCCGGAAGCGTTGATGTTCCGGCACTCAAGAACTGCACACTTGAGTTTGGACAGGGGAATTTACAGCAATAATAGGAAAAGAGTGGTTCAGGTAAATCAACACTTTTGAGGATTCTTGGAAGTGTTGACGAGCCGGATACCGGAAGTGTTTTATTGCCGGAAAGAAGATAACAGGAATGAAGGACAAAGGAATTGTCAGAGTTCAGAAGAAGAAATATAGGATATATATATCAGGATTACAGCCTTTTTCCAGAATTCACAGCATATGAAAATGTTGTTATGCCGATTCTTATAGATGGCAAGAAGCCTGATGAGAATGAAGTTGATGATTTGTTAGAGGAATTGGGAATATCGCATTGTAAGAATAAGTTTCCATCGCAGATGTCAGGTGGTGAACAGCAGAGAGTTGCGATAGCAAGAGCGCTGATTACTCATCCGGCTGTAATCCTTGCTGATGAGCCGACTGGTAATCTTGACGCAGGAAGTGCGGGAACAGTTGCACAGATGTTATCCAAGACAAGCCAGAAGCACAATCAGACAATAATTATGGTTACGCATGACAGACAGATGGCAGATTATGCGGATAAGATAATTACTATAGTAGATGGTGTGTGTCAGTAACATAGAAGTACATACGAAAGGGGATTGCGTATGTCGGTATTTGGGATTACTCTGTTAAGCATTAAAAGACGTATGCCGCAGATTATCAAAGCAGCGTGTACCACGCTTGCAGCCGTGTTTTTGTAACAGCGGTTCTTATATTTCAGGAGAATATGTACCAGTGGCAGATGTCGTCTAATAAATCAAGATTTGGGGACTGGTTTTTATGTGAAGTTACATCTAAAGAACCTAATAAGTCTTTAAGTGAACATGCATATCTTAATCCGCCTGTTAAGGCAGTTACATGTGTTGATATGTTCAATCAGGACTGGAAGATGACAGGGTACATACTAGGAAGCTTTGATGAAGCATTTGTAAAACAGGGAAGACTTAAGCTTGATGAGGGACATCTTCCGGAGAATGATGACGAGATAGCAATGGATTGGAACACACTATTGTCGCTTGGCTATGTGGGTGAGATAGGGGAGACAATCACAATCAGATATTGTGAAGAAAAACAGTGTGTATAATGCGTCAGCAAGACAGGAAAGACAGTTCCGTGCCTGTGTGGCATATTTGCCAATTACACAAGCATATGGAAATATGGCAGGAAGATGCCAAGGTGCTGTCGTAACTGAAAATGCACTTTCAGTATTTAACACAAAGAGTAGGAATTCATATTTGTATTCATTGAAAGAATCGGTCAGAACATCAGATTGCAATACTGTGTATAAGAAGATTAAAGAAGACGCAAAGACAGAGACAGAATATAATTCCGCAGTATATGATTACCAGCCCTGGAGTTCAGCACTTGTATATGCTTATATGTACATAGTTGTTATGGTAATTGGAATTCTTGCACTTTCATACCAGTTAATAGAGTACCGTGGCAGGAGACAGACAGCATACCAGAGATTCAGAAGACTTGGCATGGACAAGTCCATGATGCGTAAAATGTATATCACTGAGAATGCACTTATAATTATTCCGGCAGGTATTGTGGGGCTTATTCTGGCACTGCTCACAGGATTTGCGATAGGAAAGGGACTTGAGATTCATAATGGATTCCATTTCTATAAAATTACTGCAGGTATAATAATAAAGAGCGTGTGCTCAGTAATTGCTGCAATTGTGGTAGAAGAACTTGCGGGACTTATCGCTAACAGGTTAAGAAAACATAAAGGCGGTAAGAAAAAGTTAAGAGCAGGACACATGAATCTGTCAGTGCGCAGGAAAGCCATCTCGCATTAAGCCAGCTAATCTTGTCAGGACAATAAGCTCGAGATTAATGAGAAGAGATGGCATATTTATGGCTGTGGGACTCAGGGCATTTGCATTATGTATATGCGGAATACTCGTGTTCTCAGCGTTAATGATAAGAAAATCATATACAGCATATAAGGCTAACAATGCGCTTCCTGATATATATGGATATCTAGACCCGACAGATTCAGTGTATGAAATGTATATATATTATTATGCGTATGTAAAAGGGTTTTATAATATACCGGAAGGTGATGATTATAGCCAGGGAAAAGAAGTGAGCTTTTTAAATAATCCGTGGGAAAGAACGAAACAGATTCAATATAAGTTTTGGTGAATTAAAGAATAAACTTAAAGATGACGGAGGACCTGTCTATTCTATAAAATATAATGATGAAGATTTGATAATGCTGGAACCTTTATTAGTAAATTATCTTAACAGATATTGTAAAAGGGGTAATACCAATCTGCTTGATGGATTTACCGAAGAATTCCTTGCAGAGCTTGATAATATCGGAGGAATACAATCAATATCATATTCTGCATTTGAATCAGAAAGGACATGGTTCTGGGATAATCAGGACTACCACAAGATGGGACTGGATACTATTTCACCAGATAATGGTTACGGAAGAGATACACCAATTACAGATTATGGGTATCGTTATATATATTCTACAGAGTATGTTAATCCTACTAAAGAACTGTATAATAAGCTTGAGAAATATATTGATAAAAAGTACAGAAATTATGATGATTTCGTTAATGGCAGACAGGTTGTAGTATTCCTGCAGGACGCCCCTGACGGAACATATGATGACACACTAAAAGCAGGTGATACCCTTAATTATAATTATTATCAGCTGCCGGTAGATCCAAACATACATCTTGAGAGCGATATGACATCAGGAAATTACGTATATCCGTATGATAAGGCATTTTATGAAAAATATAATAATTCCGGTAAAATCAATCTGTATGTTGATTATGATGGTTATGGGGGAGCTGTATAGGTGGTTATGATAAAACTAATGATAAACAGATTCTGGACGGATACGAAGTATTATTTGACGCATGTGTATCACCAACTGTTGCAGCAGTTATAAAAGTAACCAATGATGTAAGAGAGGATTTCAACGGAATAATGGTCGATTATGGTTATTACACAGCACTTGCCGGAATGTCACTGGCAGAGCAGGCAGTTGATAACCAGCGAAACCTTATGGAGAGAATGACAGGTGATGAGATGACGGGGTGACCTTGATTTCAGCCTGCATTATAACCAGTTGAGTGTACAGTATGATTTATCATCAGCATTTTCAGCAACTAATAACAAGCTGTCAGTGTACTTCGAGAATAATGACCTTGCATATGGTTCTAATGTTGACGCAAAGAATATATACAGAACACAGCTTATCAACAATATTCTTCAATATGGAATAACAATAGCAGCGGCAGTTGTAATCCAGCTTCTTATAATGGCAATCATTGTAAGAAACAGGATTGAACGCAGAAAAGAAAGATATAAGCTGCTTCATGGTCTGGGGATGAGAAGGGGAACGATAGTAAGAATCTGTATGCTTGAAGCATTAAGAGAATCAGTATGGTGCATATTCACAATGCCACTGATACTTATAATGGAACTGCTTATGTATACGAGAAAGAATCTGGTTGAATAATTAAATATTATCGTGTATCAAATTAAAAAAGAGCCACTCGATGGCTCTTTTTTTACGAAAAGGACAGGTAGATAATATGAATCAGACATATATGAAGGAGCAGAAAGATACTCCCATTGTTATTAAAAATGTCGCTTCCAATGGTAATATCAATGATGGTTAATTCATTGTACAACATTGTTGACAGCTTTTTGTTGCTAAGATAAGTGAAAATGCGATGACAGCCTTGTCACTTGTATTTCCGGTACAGAATCTTATAAGCTCTCGGTTATGATAGATTTGCAATAGGAATTAATGCAGTCATATCATTTTTTATTGGTGCACAGAAACAGAAGCAGGCAGACAAGGCAGCCAGTCAGGGCATGCTCTTAAGCTGCATACACGCTGTTGTGCTTACTGTGATATGCATAGCAGGCATGCCGGTATTTTTAAAAAATGTTTACAAAGGACGCAGAGATAGTTTCACTGGGACTTAAATATTCCAATATTGCATTTGCATTTTCAATAATGCTTGGAATTGAGCTTATGTTTGAGAAGGTGTTTCAGGCAGTTGGAAGAATGAATGCTTCTATGGTCTGTCTTATGACAGGCTGTATAGTTAATATTGTGCTTGACCCGATGATGATATTCGGAATAGGCCCATTTCCTTCAATGGGAATTGAGGGCGCTGCACTTGCGACAGGAATAGGTCAGACTTCGGCAGCTGTGCTATATATCATAATATATATTGTTAAGCCTATTCCGGTTAAATTCAGAAAATCAGAGATGAGGATAGAAGGTTCAATGGCAAAGAGACTTTATTCTATCGGTATGCCGGCAAGCTTAAGCCTAGCACTTCCATCTATTCTTATATCAGTGCTTAATGTAATACTTGCGGCTTACTCGGGCTGTGTATGTATTCGTGCTTGGCGTGTATTACAAGCTGCAGACATTCCTTTATCTGCCAGCCAACGGAGTTGTACAGGGTATGAGACCGCTTATGGGCTATAATACGGAGCAGGGGGAGCATGAGAGAGTAAGAAAAAGATATATAAGACATCAATGGTACTTATATTTGCTATTATGGCAGCAGGTACAATTCTCTGTCTTGAAATACCGGGTTCACTTATCGGTCTGTTTACAAGCAATCCTGACACAATAAATGAAGGAGAGACAGCATTAAGAATCATAAGTGCCGGATTTATTGTATCAACTGTATCAGTTACTTCGGCGGGGGCACTTGAAGGACTTGGAAAAGGATTTCCATCACTTATCATATCTGTATGCAGATATGTTGCGGTAATAATTCCGGTTGCATTTGTTATGTCAAGGATAACAGGTGCAGTTGGTGTATGGCATGCTTTTGATTACCGAAGCGATTACATCAGTAATTTCTTATATAGTATATAAGAAAAATGTAAAATAGTTATAAAAAAAATGTCTTCTTGACATTGCTTGAACTTGAAAATACAATAGTTGCATATACAACAATTGAGGTGCAAGTAATGTTGAGAAGAATTTTTTCTTATATGAAAGAATATAAGAAATACGCATGGCTGGCGCTTATATGTATAGGCGTTGAAGTTGTGCTTGAGATTATGGTGCCTAAGCTGATGGCTGACCTGGATTGATATAGGTGTGACCAATTCAGATGTTCCATATATAATAAACAAAGGTATCCAGATGGCTGTATGTGCAGTTGCTGCACTTATATTAGGTGTGGGAAGTGCAAGATTTTCTGCACTTGCAGGTCAGGGGACTGGGTGCTAATATAAGAAAGGCTGAGTATGAGAAACTCCAGTCTTATTCATTTTCTAATATAGACCATTTCAGTGTTTCGTCATTGGTTACACGACTCACAAGTGATGTAACTAATATCCAGAATGCTGTATCGACAGGAATGCGTCCAGTTGGACGAAGTCCGGTAATGCTGATATTGGCAACGACTCTGGAATTCCAGATTAATTCAACACTGGCACTGGTGTTTCTTGTAGCACTGCCAGTTCTGGCAGTCCTGCTCATCATAATAATCATTAATGTTGGTCCACGATATGGAAGAATGCAGGGGAGCAGTTGACCTTGTAAACAGGTGTATAGAGGAGAATCTTACAGCAGTAAGAGTTGTTTGCAAATCATATGTGCGTGGTGACTATGAGATTGAAAAATTTAGGAATGTTAATGATAATCTGAAAAACGAATCAGAGAAAGCATTTGGAATAGCTGTACTTAACATGCCTGCTATGCAGTTCGTTATGTATTCTACAATTCTTGGTATTCTACTTATTGGCGGAAGACTGATTAATTCAGGACAGATGATGATTGGACAGCTTACTTCTTTCTTGAGCTATGTTCTTCTGATTCTTAATTCTCTTATGATGATGTCAAATGTATTCCTTCTTATGACAAGGTCACTTGCTTCTGCAGAAAGAATTATGAAGGTAATTGATGAGCCGATTGATATAACTGATGAGAATGTAAAGGACATTGAAGTTAAGAATGGTGAGATTGAATTTAACCATGTCTGGTTTAAATATAAGGATACTGCCAAAGAATATGTGCTGTCAGATGTTTCATTTCACATTAATGCAGGACAGACAGTCGGAATAATCGGCCAGACAGGTTCATCAAAGACGACGCTTATCCAGCTTATTCCAAGACTTTATGATGCAAAGTAAGGGTGAGGTTAAGATAGATGGAATTAGTATTAAGGAATATCCGGTTAGACATTTAAGAGATGCAATCTCAGTTGTATTGCAGAAGAATACGCTGTTTTCAGGCTCACTTATTGATAACTTAAAGATGGGGTGATGAAAATGCGACTCTGGATGAGATTAAAGAGGCCTGCAGCATAGCATGTGTTGATGAATTCATAGACAGGCTTCCTGGAGGATTTGATGCAGAGATGGGACAGGAAGGTGTTAATGTATCAGGCGGACAGAAGCAGAGAATATGTATTGCAAGGGCAATATTAAAGAAGCCGAAGGTTCTTATTCTTGATGATTCAACGAGTGCGGTTGATACTGCAACAGAAGGAAAGATAAAAAATGCACTTGCAAAGAAGCTGCCTGATATGACTAAGATTATAATTGCACAGAGAATATCGTCAGTGTGTCAAGCAGACCAGATAATTATTATGGACGGCGGTCGTGTGGACGCAATCGGAACACACGAAAGCCTGTTAAGACTAATAAGATATATCAGGAAATATATGAATCACAGAAGGAAGGAGCTGATCTTTAATGGCTAAGTATGTTGGTTATAAAAGACCTAAAGATACGAAAAAGACTGTTAAGCATCTCCTTTCATATCTGGGTCATTATAAATGGGCATTCCTGCTTATAGCAATTCTTGTATTTATAAGTGCAGGTGCAGGAATTATGGGAACATTTTTAATAAAGCCTGTAGTTAATAATTTTATCGTCTTAAGGCAATATGAAGGGGCTTATCATTGCTGTGTGCGGAATGGGTGTCATGTATGCGTGCGGTGCGCTCTCAACGCTTGGCTACAACAGGCTTATGGTGCATACTTCCCAGAAGGTAGTAAGCGAGATTCGAATGGACCTTTTAAGCACACACAGAAGCTTCCGTTAAAATATTTTGATAATAATACACATGGTGAGATTATGAGTCATTTCACTAATGATGTTGATACGGTTCAGGAAGCAATGAACAATAGTTTTGCCATGGTAATACAGAGCTTTCTTACACTTTTTGGAACTATAACTATGATGCTGGTATTAAGTGTAAGGCTGACTATTATTGTTGTTGTTTTTCTTATTCTTATGTTCATCTTTATCAAATACAATGGTAAACGCAGCAAGAAATATTATCACAGACAGCAGAAGGAGCTTGGCAATATCAACGGTTTTGTTCAAAAAGAAATGATGGCAGGTCAGAAGGTTGAAAAAAGTATTTAACCATGAGCAGAAGAATTTTGAAAAATTCTGTGAGATGAATGAGAGCTTTAGAAAGGAATCGACTAATGCACTTGCATATTCAGGCATGCTTATCCCGGTAATTGTAAGTCTGTCATATTTCAATTATGCGCTTTCTGCCTGCGTTGGAGGCATATTTGTAATAAAAGGAATCATGGACCTTGGCAGCATATCTGCATATCTTGTGTATGTAAGACAGAGTGCCATGCCATTAAACCAGTTCACACAGCAGGTTAATTTCATACTTTCAGCGCTTTCGGGAGCTGAGAGAATATTTGACATGATGGATGAGGCAGAGGAGCCTGACGAAGGGAAAAAGTAACTTTGTGCAATGTCATTAAAAATGCGGATAATACCCTTACAGAAACTTCTGATAAGACAGGATTTTTTGCATGGAAGCTGCCGGCAGGGGAGCTTATTGAGCTTAAGGGTGATGTAAGATTTAATGATGTTGTGTTCGGATATGTGCCTGAAAAGAGGGTACTTAACAAGATTTCGTTGTTTGCAAAGCCAGGACAGAAGATAGCATTTGTTGGTTCGACAGGAGCGGGAAAGACTACTATTGTTAATCTTATAAACAGATTTTACGATATCCAGTCAGGTACGATTACTTATGACGGCATTGATGTAATGAATATTGAGAAAGACGACCTGAGGCGTTCACTTGCAATGGTAATTCAGGATACACATTTGTTCACAGGAACTATTGCAGATAATATAAGATATGGAAAGCTTGATGCAACTGACGAGGAAATCAGGGAAGCAGCTAAGATTGCTAATGCTGATTCATTTATAACAAGACTTCCGCGGGGGTATGACACGATGCTTACTGCTGATGGCAGCAATCTTTCGCAGGGACAGAGACAGCTTCTTGCTATCGCGAGAGCAGCGATTGCCAAGCCGCCGGTGCTTATTCTAGATGAGGCGACAAGCTCGATTGATACACGAACAGAGCGGCTTATTGAGAATGGCATGGACGCAATAATGGAGGGAAGAACAGTATTTGTTATCGCTCACAGACTTTCGACAGTAAGAAATTCTAATGCCATAATGGTTCTTGAAAAGGGCGAGGTAATCGAGCGAGGCAGTCACGATGAACTGCTTGAGCAGAAGGGCAGATATTATCAGTTGTATACAGGACAGTTTGAGCTTGATTAGAAAGTATTGTATACCGCATGAAATCAGTGCTTAAGAGGGGAAATGTAATTATGGATAATGAAATTAAAAATGTGTTCTTTGATATTGAAATGCTTCGAAGACGGCTGATAAGGCCATTTTTTATTGAACTTGGGCTTACAGTTGGCCAGGGGCAGCCAAGAATTCTTAAGGAATTAAGAGAACATGGGATTATGAATCAGAAAGAGCTGGCGGATGCTTGCCTTATGGATGTAACTTAGCAGATGGCTTAAAAGCCAATTATCGACCGACATCTTTGCTGCCGGATTACAATATGGATCAGCAGTATCGGAAATTCTACTATTATTATGACCAGCTGGAGAGCACGGAAAGCTTTGAGCCGCTTCGGGAACTGGTGGAAAATATCTACACGAACGAATATCTGGCTTGCCTGCTCCTGCCTGGGATGCTGGAATCCAGCAGGATGCCGCATTTTCTGCAATTCCGTTGCAGCGGGAGTTTTACAATGCCAACCTGCGCTATACCAAAGAACGCACCGTGGTCATCATTTCGGATGCCATGCGTTACGAGGTCGGACAGGAGTTGTTTGCCAGAATGCAGGATGACCCGAAATGCACGGCAAAACTTTCTGTACAACTAAGTGTCCTGCCGTCTTATACAAGGCTCGGTATGGCAGCACTTTTACCGCATAAGACACTGGAGATGACGGATGACTTCCAGGTGCTGGTAGATGGTATCCTTTGCGATAATCTGGCCGGTCGGCAGCAAGTGCTGCAAAGCTATAACCCGGATAGTGTCTGTGTACAGTTCGATGATATCAAAAATTTGAAAGTAGCAGAGCTGCGAGATGTGCTGACAAAGCGTCAGATTATCTATGTATATCATAATCAGATTGACGCGCGCGGAGACAAGGCAAATACCGAGGATGAGGTGTTTAATGCGTGTGAGGAGGCCGTTCAGGAAATCATGGACTTGATTCATCGAATCTCCGTCAGCGGCAATACCTATCATTTTATCGTTACTGCCGATCATGGCTTTATTTATAAGCGTGATAAGCTGACAGAAAGTGACAAAATCTCCGGGAAAAGCGCGGACAAAGCATTTGCCAATCGCAGATTTATTGTGTCCAAGGCGGCACTGGAAGACGACGGCATCGACCATATGAGCATGGGACGCGTTCTGGGGAATGAGGACAGCAAGGTGGTGTCCTATCCTGTCAGCAGCAATGTCTTTAAGGTGGCTGGAGGCGGTGCTAACTATGTGCATGGCGGTTCCTCACCACAGGAAATGCTGGTGCCGGTGCTGGAGTTTAAGATGGAACGCGGTCACATGGAAACAAAGAATGCAGAAATTGCTCTGGTCAGCATCGTCCATAAGATTACGAACCTGATCACTTCCATGGACTTTATCCAGTCGGATGCAGTCAGTGATACTGTAAAAGCGGCAAAAAATACCGCATTTTCTTCCTCTCGGAAGACAATGAGAAAATCTCGAACGAAAACAGCTATGTAGCGGACAGTCGCGAGGAAAATGCGCAGAAGCGTAATCTTCCGGATGCGTTTCACATTCAAGAATAAGAAATACGACAAGGACAAGCAATATTACCTTGTGGTTTATGACGAAGAAAGCGGTCTGGAGCAGTGGAGGCAGCCTGTCATCATGGACATTGCCTTTGCAGATGACTTCGGATTCGGATTCTGATATAGAGGAGGCAGGAATTCCGTATGGAAATGATGGACATGGCGGCAGACGATACCCGTGAAGAACTGCGCCGGAAGCTGCGCAGCAACTTTGACGGTCGGATCGTCCGCAAAGACCTGACAAAGAAAATAAAAGAAGGAGCGAATGTTCCGGTCTATGTGCTGGAGTTCCTGCTGGGTCAGTATTGTAGTTCAGACGATGAGACAATCATTGAGCAGGGCGTTCAGAATGTGAAACGCATTCTGGCAGATAATTTTGTCCGCCCGGATGAGGCTCAGAAAATTCTCTCTCAGCTGCGCAAGAACGGGAGTCATACCATTATTGATATGGTGACAGTACATCTCTCTGGACATCAAAAAAGGATTGCTTTTTTGCAGAGTTCTCTAACCTTGGTCTTACCAATGTGCCGATTACGGATGATTATCCGGAAAAATATGACCGGCTGCTTTGCGGCGGTATCTGGTGCATCGTGCAGCTGGAATATGAATCCGAGGGGAGACAGCAGCTTTGGAATCATGGATATAGATGGACAGCCGATTTCCTCTAAACAGAAAAAGCAGAAGGACATTTCACCCATCAGCATCCATAAGCTGACTCCGATTCAGATGCCCCATATCGACATTGAAGAAGTTCGAGAGGGACGCAAGGCATTCACACAAGAAGAGTGGATGGATGTTATGCTGCGTTCCTGCGGATATGAGCCGGAACAGCTGAACAATCGGGAAAAGTGGCTGCTGCTTGCGCGTATGCTACCGTTGGTGGAGAACAACTTCAATCTCTGTGAGTTGGGGCCGCGCAGCACAGGCAAAGTCCCATATCTATAAAGAAATCGGCCCGAACAGTATCCTGGTATCCGGTGGTCAGACGACCGTTGCAAATCTGTTTTACAATATGGGGCGCAAAACCGTAGGTTTGGTAGGCCTATGGGACTGTGTTGCCTTTGATGAGGTTGCCGGAATCAAGTTTAAGGACAAAGACGGCATTCAGATTATGAAGGACTATATGGCTTCCGGCTCCTTTGCCCGCGGCAAAGAGGAAAAGGCAGCATCGGCATCTATGGTCTTTGTAGGAAATATCAATCAGAGCGTGGATGTGTTGCTCAAGACTTCCTCTCTGTTTGATCCGTTCCCGCCGGAGATGGGAACGGACACAGCCTTTCTTGACCGTCTGCATTGCTATATTCCAGGCTGGGAGATTCCGAAGTTCCGTCCGGAGCACTTCACCAACGACTACGGCTTTATCACGGATTATCTGGCAGAGTTTATCCGAGAGCTGCGGAAGGAACAGTATGGTGATGCGTTAGATAAGTATTTCCGCCTTGGAAAGAACCTGAACCAGCGCGATACGATTGCTGTCCGCAAGATTGTAGGCGGCTATGTGAAATTGCTTTATCCCGATGGAGAGTTCACGAAGGAACAGATTGAAGAAATTCTTGTATTTGCACTGGAAATGCGCCGTCGCGTCAAGGAGCAGTTGAAAAAAGTTGGGCGGAATGGAGTTCTATGATGTGAACTTCAGCTATATTGATCTTGATACCTTTGAAGAAAAATTTGTTTCCGTGCCAGAGCAGGGCGGCGGCAAGCTCATTCCTGATGGTATCTGCAATCCTGGACAGGTATATACCGTAAGTCAGGGTAAGTCCGGTATGATCGGTGTATTCCGCCTCGAAAGCCAGATGCTGCCTGGCAACGGAAAAATTTGAACGTACTGGCCTTGGCAGCGACCGTGACTGCAAGGAATCCACGAATACGGCGTTCAATTTCCTGAAAGCTAACGGAAATCGCATCAGTGGCAGCATCAGTACTACGATGCGGGATTACATCATCAACTATCAGGATTTGCAGGGGCATTGGCATGACCGGAAAGCTGGCATTGCCTACATTGATTGCACTATGCAGCATCGCTCTTGGACGGCCTACAGTCAGTACACTTGCCGTGCTGGGAGAAATCAGCATCAGCGGCACGATTCTGAAAGTGGACGAGCTTGCCAATAGTTTGCAGGTGTGTCTCGATAGCGGAGCAAAGAAAGTGCTGCTTCCGATTACCAGCGCAGCAGACCTTGGCACCGTGCCGCCGGAGCTGGTGGGCAGTTTTAATCTGATTTTCTACAGCAGTGCGGAAGATGCGGTGTTTAAGGCGTTGGGGGTAAGTAATACTAAAGGTACACGGAGGAAATGCGCCAATGGAGAAAAAGTTCGCTGATTACCGTGAAAAATTATATTCTCAAATACAAGAAGAATAGGGTACCTATACATGCCGCAGCTCTTTAAGATGCCAGATCGGTTGAGTAAGCGTACTTGATAAAATGGGACAGATTGGGCTATCACAATATCGACAGGTGGCTTCTTTTGGGTGCTCATTTTCAAAATAAAACAGATACTGTTAAGGGCTGGTGGAACCGACAGCACTCTGCCCTAACAAGTTATCTGGAAGGATAAGCGATTTGCCTGAAAAATCGACTGCTGGTTAAGACTGCGAATCGCCGGGAAATAAGAGAAAATATGGTCACTTTTGACAGATTTTTGACGAAATCAGTATTGAAGAGATAAGTGCGCAAAAGAGAGCTGAAACTGTTGGATGAAAGCCGGGAAATCTGGCTTGCGCAATTACGGGAAGTTATGCCGTCGCCCGCTGCACTCAAAACCAAAATGAAGAGCAATTTTTTACGCAGGAGGAATTAAACAAGATGCTTCCGGCGCATTTATGAAAAATGAGTAAATGGGGGATGAACACATTGAGTTTGTAACCAAAAAGAAATGGAGAGGTAATATCAGCTGACAGCCGTTCTCTTATTTCAAAAAGATATTGCGCTATGGCATCAGCAATGAACCGTGAGTTTTTGGAATATAACAAGCGATGAACAAAATAGTATATATGTTGTTCCTGGAAGGGGAAACTGCGATAGATACAAGTGATATTGATATTTTGATGTCTTTTAAGCCGGAATCATATTACAAACAGTTCAACTCTGTTTATGGAATGGTCAATCTCGTCTTCTGCAAGCAGTTAGACAGGCTATTCTTGTTCCGTATCCAAGAAGTGAAGTAAGAGCAGATGGACAGGTTGTGAAGATCAATTTTTCAGATGGAATGTTCTTTGAAATTCTGCCGGCATTCAAAATTGGGATGGCTCATACAGATATCCAGATACAAATATGGGTGGGAATTGGCGTTCAACTAATCCAAAAGCAGAACAGGATGCCATGAAAAAAAAAATATAAGCAGTAATGGACGGACACTTGCAAGCATCTACGATATGTGCGAGATAACTATTTTAGAAGCTACCATTTGTCAGGAATCGTTATTGACAGCTTCGTTTATCAAGCAATAGAAATTGGAGATGGCTTTCCCTCTGGAGAAAGTTCAACTTTCACAGCAGCAGCACATAATGAGATTCTTTCAGATTGTTATAATCAGCACTTTATGTGGGGGAGCGATGCCTCTTAGCGCACCAGGAAAGTAATCAACAGGTGTCTACGGATAACAGCAGAGATTGCCTGGGTAAAAGTTCTTAGATATATTAAGCGATTAAATATAAAGTAAGGGATAATGACAAAATCAGTGGAAGGAGGAATTGTTACGACTGATACCGAAAAAAAGCCTCTATGTCGCAGGTGCTGGCAGATATAAAGCCTTACATAATGAAAAAAAAGTTCATGGCGGCACCGTATTAAGGCGAGCAAGACATTCAGGTTATTCGTCAAATCCTCCTGCCCAGATACAAGAAATGTGCAGCTCATGCAAGTGACTCACCAACAACAAGCCGGATTTCAGAATTCAGGTTAAAGGTTTGTTCTGGGACAGAAGAGAAACGGTTTGAAGTGGTTGGTGGTGATAAGAAAAGATCAGCAACCAAGAAGAAATCTGACCTGGGCTGGATTGACCGGCTGGAAGAGATAGATGCTGCGCTGGATGATTTCTGGATATCAATGCAGTGTGGAGAGTTATTCTGAGGCAAAAAATTTGATGCAACAGGTCGTTGCACAAACCACACATAAAATAGTGGGGAAGCGATGGAGTGACACGACAAGAATTATTTACATGGATACGCCAGCAGTACGGCACAGAGCCGGAATACCCTGGCATGACTGGAATGCTGTGCTGCGGCACAACGTCAATAATAAATGGTATGGTGTGGTTCTGGAAGTATCTGCTGATAAGTTAGACTGCCGGAAGCAGGAATCATTGATGTCCTTAATGTGAAAAGTGATCCGCTGCTGATCGGCTCTCTGCGTGGGCAGGATGGCTATTTTCCGGCCTATCACATGAATAAGGAAAAAATGGCTCAGTATTCAGCTTGGCAAACCGGAGCTGGATGATGCCATCAAAGACCTGCTTTCTTTTGAGCTATGAGCTGACAGCACCGAAAAGCGCAAACCAAAGTCATCAGCAAAAAATCCGGGAGATTCCGCAAATGGCAAAGAAAAAAAGAAACTGACGAAGGCTGAGCGAAAGGAAGCACGCCTCCGCAAAGGCAAGCAGTGGCTGCTCACCTATACCGGCTCACCGAAAAAAGATGAACAAGCATTATCGGGAACGCTTTCATGTGGATGCTGTGACGGCTGCTAAAGATTTGCAGGAGCTGGGGGTCAATTATACACAGGAGCAGCTTGACCAGATTAAACGGGCCGAAGAACAGCGGCTCCGGCAGCGGAGAATGGAGCGGGAAGCGAAGGAACGGGAGCGGCTGGCAGAACTGTATAAGGACTGCGATGGTCGTTTTGCTTTTATCGCTGGATATACAGATGGCGGCGCACCGTATGGTGTGATGTGGGAAGAAGTCGGCATTGATCCGGGACTTCCGTTCGAGGAAAAAGTTAAGCTCTATCACATGCAGATGTTAGGCTGATTGATCAATTGTGCAGACGGCATCTGCACAATTTGGTAACAAAAAAAAGAGGAGCCGGTTAAGGCTCCTCGAAGGTACGTTATTTCAAAAAATTGCTTTTATGTTCCAGTGCGTGCAGATTATATCCAAGTGTGGCCAGGTGTGCTACCTTCAGCGCAACCAGATTGATGTCGGTGGACATCGCACTGGCGATCTGCTCGGCTGTATATCCATACTCATAGATGTAGCGAAGAACTTCATCGCTGTCCATCAGAATCTCCGCTGCTACGATGTTGGCTTCATATTCCGGTTTGGATTTCATGTCATAGAGCATGAACTCATGAATCGGGGTGGTTTTCGCCATATTCCGGTGAAGCTGGTCATGCCCTAATTCATGTGCGCACACGATGCGCAGCATATTTTCATCCAGACTGTTATTCAGGAAAATAAAGCGATTCCGCTTAATTACCCGGTACATTCCCTTCAGGGAACCAAAATTTTCGCAAAGCATGACATTGATACCAAGCTGCCTTGCAATTTCAAAAGGGTCTCTGGAACCGCAGCGTTTTACCAGTTTCTCACCGACCCGTGAAAGCTGTTCCGCATTCATCATACCACCTCCAGTTTACAGTATAGCGAAAAAAGTGTGTACGATAAATATCACTGATCGGATTTTTTACGCCTCGTTTTCGGGGCGTATTTTTTATTGTTCTCTTTGGCAATCCAGTAGGCATCGGTCAGAGCTTTATAAGCTCCTTCGATGGCATCTTCGCTTAATTCGCCGCCAGCGAACATACCGGTCACTTCGCTGACCAGTTCTTCAATATCTTTCGCTGCTTTTGCGCCGCCTTTTTCATGAGCTTCTACGACATAGGTGCCGCTGCTTCCCAGCAGGTACTCAGTAGTAGTATTCAGCGCATCTGCAATCTTCTGGATTGTGACCATATTGGATGGTTTGCGGCTGCCAAGCTCATAATTCTGAATTGTGCGGGCGGTTACACCGGCCTTCTCTGCAAGTTCTACCTGAGTTAAATTGGCTTCTGTTCTTTTCTCTTTCAACCTTTCTTTGAAGACCATAGGAATACCTCTTTCTATTTTAGATAATAAACACGAACACTTTTTTCATAAAAAATCTATTGACACGAAAAACTGTACTTGCTATAATGACGATGAAAACACGAAATATAAATTCGTGTAATTATAGTATCACAAGAAATGCTGTGTGTCAATGCGTTCGTGAAAAGTTGTTCGTGCTTTCACGAACGGAGAGGAGGAATACGGGATGCAGAGAGTGATTCTTCACTGTGATATGAACAATTTCTATGCCTCTGTCGAGTGTATGCTGAATCCGGAATTGAAGAACAAGCCGGTGGCAGTGTGTGGTTCTGTGGAGGAACGGCATGGTATCGTACTTGCGAAGAACTATGCAGCAAAGGCGTTTGGTGTTTCCACGGGAGAGGCAATCTGGCAGGCAAAACAGAGGTGCCAGGATCTTGTGATCGTGGAACCGCACTATGAGCAATATATGAAGTTTTCAAAGCTGGCTCGTGAGATATACGGTCGCTATACCGATCAGATCGAGCCATATGGGATGGACGAATGCTGGTTGGATGTGACCGGAAGCGGCTGCATGGGAACTGGATTTGAAATCGCAGATGAGATTCGCAGAACTGTTAAGTTTGAATTAGGACTTACGATTTCCGCAGGAGTGAGCTTCAATAAGATTTTTGCCAAGCTTGGGTCGGATATGAAAAAGCCGGATGCAATTACCTGCATCGAAGCAGATTCATTCCGTGAGAAGATTTGGTGTCTTCCTGCCTCTGACTTGCTTGGAGTCGGCAGAGCGACCGAGAAGGTTCTGTCCGGTTATGGGATTCATACCATTGGAGAGCTTGCTGCAACATCGGATGATTTCTTGAAGTGCCGCCTTGGAAAGAATGGACTGGCGATTAAGAAATATGCCAATGGACTGGATGATTCGCCGGTTATGCGTTCCGATTATGTTTCCCCAGTAAAGAGCATTAGCGGGCACGGGATAACGACCATGCAGGATTTGGAGAATAACGCCGAAGTCTGGTGTGTCATGCTGGAGCTGGTGCAGGAGATTGGAAACAAGCTGCGAACACATAAGAAGAAAGCGGGCGGAATTGCGATTTCCATCCGTAACAACGAGCTTTTCACGAAAGAGTGGCAGTGCCGGATTAGCATTCCGACACAAAGCCCTACCTATCTGGCGAAAACCGCATTTGCTCTGTTTGCAAAGAACTATCAGTGGGAGCATCCGATTCGTTCAGTGACGGTTCGGGCAATCAACCTGTTTGAAGAGGATTGTCCGATACAATACGACCTGTTCACCGATGTGAAATCACTGGATCGCCAGGAACGGCTGGACGCAGCGATTGAGCAGATTCGATTCCGATTCGGGAAAGATGCGATTAAAAATGGGGTACTTTTTCAGAAAAGCAAGATGCCGACAGAGCGAAAAGTGGATTTGGTCATGCCGACAGGAATGATTGGTTAATACAGCACCGGTAGAATCTGGTGAGTTCTTTGCTAAAAAGAAGTCAACACATTCGCCGGTTTACAGAGGAGGAGCGTAGAATATGTCGGAACAGAAATGTAGAAAAGTATATGTACCTGTGAACTTGGATGTGGATGCGGAGGGAAATATCCGTCCGCGTCTGATTCGGTGGATTGACGGACGGGTGTATGAGATCGACCGATTGAAACATAAGTGCCGGGCTGCTTCCACGAAGGTAGGTGGCTGCGGAATCCGCTATACGGTCATGATCGGTGGGCATGAGAGTTTCCTGTACAACGAAGATGAAAAATGGTTCGTTGAAGCAAAGGAGCCGTGCCTATGATCCTTTCGCAGAAAAACATAGAAGAAATCGCTGTTGCAGTGATAAGAGATTTTCAAAAGTCCTTTTTCGGCAGCGAAGCAGATGATCCGGCAAGATTCGCACTTCCGACACCCATTGACCAGTTTGCATCCGATTATCTGAACCTGAAGGTGTCATTTTCAAAAGCTGTCCTCGGACAGAAGCATCTATGGTCTGACCGCGTATGTGGATACAGAATATCAGATAGAGGTTGATGGAAGTCAGAGGAGCATCTTCCTAAAAACCAATGATGTGGTTCTGGACAAGAGTTTCATTGAACCAGCGAATATTCGGAAACTCTGCGGAAAACGCAGATTTACGCTGGCGCATGAGTGTGCCCACCAGATACTGTTTCAGCTGGATTCCGATGACCGAAAGATAGCCTGCCATAAGAGACCGGAAGTGCGAGGAAATGGCTCGCGCGTCTTGAGAACGCAGGAAGATTGGAACGAATGGCAGGCCAATACGCTGGGAGCTGCCATTCTGATGCCCCAGTCAGAAGTGGATCGGGCGATGTGGTTCATCAACAGCGGAAAGCCTCTGGCCTGTTATGGATGGCGTTTTTACGACAGTGACCAAGTGAAGATAGATACCTTCTGTGGTGTCTTTGGTGTTTCGAGATCAGCAGCAGCTATTCGCTTGGAACAACTTGGCTATCTGAACCGGAAAAAGGATTATGAATATCGTGATCCATTGGAGGTGTGGCCATGAGCAGGAATATCAGAGTATCGGAACCATCTGCGGAAATGCAGATTAAAATCATCCGGGCAAAGGATGCGATTGCTTCGCAAAAAGCCCAGGATTGTCAGGTGCCCTTATTGCCGACACAATTCAATCATCGTCTTTGAGGATACCAGAGGACATGTGCAGACCAAATGTAAGGCCTGCGGACGCGAGACCGTCTTCAATGTTTTGGAGATGAGAAGATTACGGAGATTGCAGCGCTACTATTCGTCTTTGAATGGTTGAGATGACAATAAATAACCCTATTAACACAATTTTTATAAGTCATAGCTGTGCTGTGGAGCCGCTGACAGGCGAAGTCTTCCGAATGCCGCATGAGACAGAATTATGGGATACCCATGTTCTGTTTTATCGGCACAGGATTTTTTCTTCACCGTCATGCGGCTCTTTTTTTTTTTGACCTTCCGTCGATCCGGTTCTGTACCGGCTGTGCGGAAGGAGAAACGTATGTATTTTTGACGCAAAAGAGTTTGGTAAGAGACTTCACGATGTTCGCACTTCCCGTGGCATTACGCAGGAGGAACTGGCGGTTCGCCTGGGCCTGGCAAGCAAGCAGCATGTCAGCCGCATGGAGAACGGTGAACGCAGCTGCTCTATTGACTTGCTGATTGAACTGTCCTGCATCCTCCATGTCAGCACGGATTATCTTCTGATGGGCAGCGAGCCAAGCAAAGAGGAAGTCAAAAATGATCTTCTTAGTATTATTTCGGAGCTGTCTACGATTGCGAAAAAAAATCTAAAAAAGCATTAGGTGCAATATAACTGCTGACGGCGTAGAATCATGGTGGCTATCTTGGTGGATACCTTGATGGGTGTCATCCTCTAAGTTATCATGGGTTGCGTCATAGGACTTATCATTGGCTGTACCCATGATAGAGTGAGCATGAGTGATTTGAGCACCCTCACTGCCGTGGGCAATAAGGTGGATACAAAGATTCAAAACTGTGTGTGGGATGTCCGGCGATTTATCTTGCTCACTAACTTGGTCATTGACTAAGTTTTTCTGACTAAGTTGGTAATTTACATTTTTCAAGATGACTCTGAAATCTGTTGCCGTTGAGAAAATTTTCGGATTATATGCCGCTGTATATCCAGGCGGCTTTTCGGTTTCCCTGACGATTTTGCGTAGGCCGCTTCCATGACGCTCCATGTATTTCATGCGGTGGAACGGGTCAGCAATCACAGGGCTTGCCATATTGAACGGATACTTTTTAGTGTCAAAAACAAATCAGAAAATAAAAACGGAAAATCCGTTGATATTTTCTTATTTGCGGCGTATAATAAGATTATAAGAAAATAAAAACGAAAAAACTGTTTTTTAGAGGAGGTCTACCTATGAAAATACTCCGCATCACCGCACAAGGACTCCCATTATTCAAAAAAAGACTTGATATTTGCTTTTATACGCAGCAACGTGTTTGCGAAGAGGACAAAGATAGTCTTTACCGTTTGACGGATAACTACTATCTCCACTCTGCCTGTGCTTTCATTGGAATTAACGCATCTGGCAAGACCTCGGTATTAAAGGTCATTAGCTTGGCCTTAAATATTGTGAAAAATGAGCCCATCAATCATGTGGAGGCAAAAAGCATTCTTGGCGGAGCGAAGAATGTTACAATCCGCACATATTTTTATGATAAGCGTAGCTACGTCTGTTGCTTGGAAACTGTAATTGCGGCAAAGAAGTCGAAAACAGGGGAATATGTGTATTCGATTCTGTCTGAAAGCCTTTGGGAAAAACCGATTGCAACCGTTAAGTCGAAAAAGTATCTGACAGATTTTACAGGAATGAAGCCTGTAGAGCAGCGCAATAGCGATGAAGCATACCTTTCTGATGATGTCAGCTTTGTCATTGCACATAATAAAAAAAAGCGAATGATACAGTGGAAATATTCAGCCTGCTTTCCTATACGAATGTGAATGTGCTTCCATTTACCGAAGATATTCCATTGGAGGTAATTGCATTTCTCGATCCGACCATTGAGAAATTGTGTTTTTGAGCAGACAGAGGGAAAAAAACATTTATCCACTTGAAGTTTAAGGATGAAGAAGAGATTATCCTGAATAATCCGGCAGACCTTGAGCAGTATCTGTCCTCTGGTACGATTAAGGGTATTATTACATTCTCGATGGTAAAGGAAGTTCTTCATTCAGGTGGTTATCTTCTGGTAGATGAAATAGAGAATCATTTCAACAAGGAAATTGTAACGACCTTAATGCGCTTCTTTATGGACAGCCGACTGAACAAAAATGGCGGAACGCTTATTTTCACTACGCATTATCCGGAACTGCTGGACGAATATGACCGAAATGACGGAATTTGTATCGTTAGAAACCGTAATGGCATTACAGCAGAAAATTTGAGCTATATATTGAAACGTAATGATATTAAAAAAAGAGTGATGCTTACCAGAGCGGCTTCCTTGAGGGAACAACGCCAGCATATGAAGCGTATATGCGCTTGAAGAAAAGCCTGGCTGCTTCAATCAATTAAGGAGGCGGCAGAATGGAATTAGCAAAATACAAGGCGTGTATATGTGAAGGCTCTGCCGAAGAAGCTATTATCGACATACTGGTTGATAATGATCTTCTGATTTTCAACAGAGAAGAAATGTTGGAAGAACGTGTCATCCGTTGCAGAAGTGCTAAACGATTCGAGGAGCGATACTTACGGAAAGGATTCGATGAGCAGATTTCGGTGATACGGATTTTGGATTCTCGTAGAGAGGAATTTCGATTGAGTAAAGCATATGAGCAGAAAATTGACGTGGTAAATGTCATTACTGCTCCAGAAATTGAAATGCTGATTATTCATGCGGAAGGAGCATATGATCAGTTTAAGCGTTCTGGAAAAAAAAACCAAGCGAATTTTGTAAAAAAATCTTCGGATTCGCATGATGTGAAGTCGTATGATTTTGCGAAGCAGTATTTCAGTAATCCTCAGCTCTTGGTGAAAGCCATAAAAGAGTATCGCAGAACAGCAAATATCCCCAAAGGAGAATACAGCTTGTCTGATTTGCTGAGATGAGCGTTGCTTTTTGATACATTGGCCGTGACTCAAATGGTCACCAGGAGATAAACGGGTACCAGTTTATAGAAAACAGAATAGAATCGTCTTTGATGCCTCGTTGGGAAACCAACGGGGTATTTTTTTGCCTCAATCTGGCTGTATAGAACACTGAAAAAGTCAAAACGAACCGTATGTAGTCCTGCAAGGACAACCAAAGTGCGCCTACGAGGCCAACGCGAAACCGGAGGATTCTTGTTAAACTTACTTTGTAAGGACGAAAGTCCGGATGTCCCTTGAAAACTGAATACTCATTCTTCAGGTACATTCCTGTTTGGTCGAGCCTTCGACTGCACGCCATGAAGCCCATCGGGGCGATAGCGGGTTTCGCAGAAGCAAATGCCGGATTGCAACCGGCGGCGGTGTTAAAGCCGGACAGGGACAATGATACTTCCGTAATTCGCGGTCCGGCCATAAGGAAGGCGGGATGGTTAAATTCCAATGGAGCAGTGAAGCACACTGCCGCCTGTGAGAAATCCTACATCTCTGGGGTGATAAGAAAAAGTACAGAGAAACCATATTTTCAGAAAGCGCTGCCGGGTGCTGTATCAGCATGATACCTGGCAGGCTTTATCCATATCAGTGTATGGAGATTGGAGACAACAGCATATGAAAGAAAAAACTGGGTTGATCGGCGAGGTGATTTATATCTCGCCAATCTCGGTGTTCCGGTTGGATCAAAGCAGGGCGGTGTTCGTCCTGTTGTGGTTCTTCAGAATGATGTCGGTAATTATTATGCGCCGACAATTACGGTTGCTCCTCTGACATCGAAAATTGAGAAGAAGCGAAAAACAGCCAACGCATTTCTTTCTCCGTAAAAAGCAAAGGGACTGGCAAAACCGTCTATGGTATTGGCAGAACAGCTCGACACCTGCGACAAGATATGCGTGATTCGCTATCTTGGGCGGGTAAGTAAGGGGCAGATGCGTGGGATTGATGAAGCTGTAAGGATTCAACTTGGATATTACATTCCGGAACAAGCAGAGAAAAAAAGACAGGGCAAATGCCGAAAGGATGGCGAAGAAGGCGATGGATAAACTGATTACAAGGAAAGAAGCAGCCAGTATACTGGGAATCAGCGTAAAAACACTGGATGCTGCAAGAACAGACGGTTTGATCTCCTATGTTCAGTATGTGGAAAACGGCTGCGTTTATTTCACGGAAGTGGGGATTCAGGAGTACATTGCAAAATGTACGCACCGTGCAAAACCGATGGAACGTGCTGCGACATATCGCAAACCTCGAAGCTTTCGGCGGTGAAAATCGACATCGTTGAGTATGGACGATGAATCCGCAATAATGAAAGCAACAACAGAGATTGGAGGTAATGATATGGCGGCAAGAAGAATGATGCTTTCCGATTATGGTACGGTGAGTATGAAGGGAACGCAATATTATCGAACCCGTGTAACAGATCAGCAGGGACGGCGGGTTTCCTTTATATGCAAGAACGAGAGAGAACTGTACCAGAAGGAACAGGAAGCGATCCAGCAGATTGAGAACAAGACGTATCGCCGCAGTACACCTACAGTGGAGGAGTAGTATTGCGAGAAATGGCTGCTGATGCAGTCGGCACAGATCAGGATGACAACGCTGATTGACTATACATCGAAAGTGAAGAACTACATCATCAAGCCATTGGGCGATATGCATATGGGAGATGTAACAGCAGATGACATTCGCCTGGCACTGTTGGCGGCATCGAAAAAGTCGGCATCCGTGTACAAATCAGTGAACGTTCTATATAAGTGTATTTTCACGGCAGCAATGGAGAGTAAGATCATTGATGAGAATCCGACCATCTATCTGAAAGAAAGAATGAATGGGCGGGATTCCCCAGAAGGAACGCCTCCCGCTTACGGATGAGCAGGTGGATAAGCTGCTGGATGCTATTTACGGCTTACCGCCGTATGTGTTCGTGATGCTGGGGCTGTACGCAGGATTGCGGAGAGAAGAAATCCTCGGACTTCAATGGGATTCGGTGTATCTTGATTGCGAGGCTCCGTACCTTACCGTTCGGAGAGCCTGGCATACGGAGCATAATCGTCCGGTGATTCTGACAGAGCTGAAAAACAAAGGCAGCGCATCGGAATGTCCCTCTGCCGGACAATCTTCTGGAATGTCTGAAAGAGGCGAAGAAGACATCGACATCGGATTTTGTGGTTGCAAACCGGGATGGAGACCCGTTGTCCTATACGCAGTTCAAGATTATGGCAGTATATCGTAACCCGTACCACCAAGGAACGCTGCTATTACCGCTATGAAGATGGCAAGAGGGTGAAGCATACGGTGAAGCCGGTTCTGGGGGCAAAAGGCAGCACACAATGGGAATGTGGTTTACAGTCTGACTTTGAGGTGACTCCGCATCAGCTGCGGCACACCTACATTACGAATCTGATTCATGCTTCGGTTGATCCGAAGACAGTTCAGTATCTTGCCGGTCATGAAAGCAGCAAGATCACCATGGATATTTACGCCAAGGTGAAATATAATCGCCCAGAGCAGCTCGCAGGAGTGCTGGAAGATGCTTTTGCATCGTGGGATTAAGAAAATCAAAAAGAAATTAGGGCAGGGATGGTCAAAAATCCCTGCCTTTTACATACATTCGACATCCTTGAAGGAAGTGCTGTACGCCATGATAATAAAAGTGACAACACGCAATGTATGAAGATAGATAGGAGGAGAACACATGGCTAAAGGGAAAAAGCGTCCTGCTGAACTTCCGGAATACGGAACAGTGATGATGAAAGGGGTACAGTATTACCGCACCCGGATTACAGATGCAGACGGAAAGAGAGTGGCGATTTACGGGCTGACACGCGAAGAATTGTATGACCGGGTGGAAGATGCCCAGAAGAAAATCGCGGAAGTGGTTTTCCATAGAGAGAATCCGACCGTGGAAGAGTACTGTGAAAAAATGGTTGCTGATGCGGTCTGGAACGGTAAGAACTAATACGTTGGAAGGATACGCACGGATGGTGAATCGGTACATCGTGGGTCCGATTGGACAGATGTATATGGACGAGGTGACCACAGATGACCTGCGGCTGCTGATGGTTCCGTTATCAAAAGGTTCTTCCGGAATGTATGGTCAGCTCAATATGCTAATTAAGAACATTTTTAATTCAGCAGAAGAGAGCAAGGTGATTAAAGAGAATCCATCCAAAACGATTTGCGCAAAGAGGCGGAAAGCCAGCGAAACGGCGCGAGGCTTTGACGGATGAACAGACTGCCATTTTGCTGGATAGCATTCGTGAGCTTCCACCGTATGTCTTCGTGATGATCGGTTTGTACGCGGGATTGCGTAGAGAAGAGATCCTTGGATTAAAATGGGGACTGCGTATTCCTGGATGAAAAACGCCGTACATTTCGGTAAGGCGTGCATGGCATGTGGAAGGCGGTGAGCCGGTAGTCAACACGCTATTGAAGACACCGGCAGCAAAACGAGATGTTCCGATTCCAAAATGCCTGGTAGCCTGTCTCAAGGAAGAAAGGGAAAAATCAGAATCGGAATATGTGATCTCGAATTCGAAGGGAACTGTTTTGACGGAAACACAGTTTGTGAGAGTCTGGAAGTACATAACAGTCCGTTCTACTGCAGAACGCTGTTATTACACTTATGTAAATGGACAGTCCATCAAGCATAGAATAAAGCCAAGGCTTGGTGAGCATCAGCCGAATAATCCCAAACTGGTGTATACGATGGACTTCAAGGTGACTCCGCACATGCTGCGGCACACCTACATCACCAATCTGATTTACAAAGGTGTTGATCCCAAGACGGTGCAGTATCTGGCAGGCCATGAGAACAGCAAAAACGACTATGGACATC
>VOFK01003470.1_pt1 | contig 29081 bp, 30 predicted proteins | sample 5384121 | NCBI WGS metagenome assembly VOFK01 (sample SAMN12384730, study PRJNA508395) | human gut metagenome | isolation source: healthy gut J | host: Homo sapiens | reverse complement strand
GACCGGTCCTGGAACTCAGGTGACGATCCGGGCACCGATGGCACGTTGGAGAGGATCTCGAATACCGAGTGTTCGCAGCCCTCCAGCCCATCGGGCCAAAGATGACGCCGGGCCGTTTCCGGACCCGGTCCGCTCCCTTCAGGCTGGAAATGCTGTCGTTGTCGTATGCTTTTTTCTTGGCCATATCCTTCCTCCGGCGGCCGAAGCCGCCAATTCTCCAATATACAAATCCTATTTTAACGCAAAAATTTCCGTCTGGCAAGAGCCGGACGGGGATAGGGAAAAAATGTTTTTCCGGGGCAAAAAGTTGCAGGCGGCGGGGCCGCCATAACAAACCGGAAACCGGCGGGATAGCATGCGCCGCAAGGGTTTTGCACATTTTCCACCGGGTTTTCCACAGCATTATGTCAACAAGGAAAACCGCCAAAAATGCCGGAAGGCCACAGGAGGCGGGCAGAAAGCGCCGCCGGTCCGCGAAAAAAATGCAGACCGGCGGCGGGACATGTCTCACAGCCAGCTCTGGTCGAAGCCGTAGGGCAGCAGCTCCCGCAGGCGGAAGCTCTTGGCCTGCCCCTGACCGTTGAGGCAGATGACCTCCATCTCCGGAGCGAATTCCATCATCACCTGGCGGCAGGAGCCGCAGGGCACGCAGTAGTCCTCACTTTTCCCGGCGATGACGATGCGCACAAAGTCCCGGTGCCCCTCGCTGACGGCCTTGAAGATGGCGGTGCGCTCGGCGCAGATGGTGCAGCCGTAGGCGGCGTTTTCAATGTTGCAGCCGGTGAAAACCGTTCCGTCGGCGCACTCCAGCGCCGCCCCCACCGGAAAGTGGGAATAGGGGATATAGGCCCGGTCCAGCATGGCCACGGCGGCCTGGCAAAGCTCGTCTCTTGTCACGAAGCAAGTCTCCTTCCGTGATGTTTCTGAAGAAAATTGTAGTATAAATTCCGCCTTTCGTCAAGTCCTATCCGCCGTAGGGGGCGATGGTGACGCCGGTGTAGTACCAGTGGAGAATCTCCTGCCAGGACTTCCCCTCCTGGGCCAGGCGGTTGGCCCCGTACTGGCTCATGCCCACCCCGTGGCCGAAGCCGGTGACGCGGAATGTAACACTGTCCGCCGCGGCCTCCGCCGTGAAGCACGCCGACCGCAGGCCAAACAGGCTCCGGACCTGGGTGCCCTCCACCGTGACGCCGCCGATGCAGATGCTCTCCACCCGGCCGGAGGCGTTTTCCACCCGGCCGGTGATCCAGGTTTCCGGCCCTCCGGCGAAGGACGCCTCCGGATAGGCTGCCAGGAAGGTCTGCTGAAACTCCGCCGCCGGGATTTCCTTGACGCTGTAGTAATTGGGCACGGTGTCCTCCCCCTCGGGGCTTTCCACGCTGTGCAGATACGGCAGGGTGGACACCCACACGTCCCCGGAGTTGGCGGTGACTCCGGCGGAGGAGGAGTGGAAGGCCGCTAAAATGGGCTGGCCGTTGTAGAGGATCACCTGGCCGTCGGTGTCCCGTACGGCCTGCTGGACCTTGGCCTCGTATTCGGCGGCGTGGTCCCCCCACTTTTCCGCCGCCGCCTGGGCGGAGGTGTAGGCATTGCAGCAGCGGTAATCCATGCACACGTCGGCGTCCGGGTGGGCGGCCTTCCGGCCGGAGGCCATGTGGTAATAGATGAAGGTCCGCTCCGCCACGGCCTGGGCGTCCAGGGCCTGCTGGTGGAAGGCGGCGGGCATCTCCCCCCGGACCACCCCGGGCAGATACTCCGCCATGGTCATCTCCACCACCTGCTCCCCGTCCCATACCCGCAGCACCGTGTCCGCATCGGCGGCGGGTTGTCCCGCATTTTCGCCGGTCTGTCCCGGGTCAGCCCCGGGACGGAGGCGGGACACGTCCGGCGCAGCTCCGCTGCTCAGCCATCCCCCGCCGAACAGCAGCACCGTCAGCAAAAGCCCCGCCGCCCAGTAACGCATGTCCATCCCCCCTGTGGCTTTTTCTCCAGCATATGCACAGGCCCCCGCCGGCAGAACAAAACCCCGGCGGGATTTTCCCGCCGGGGTGAAGGGGGTCGGATGCTCAGCCGAAGCTGCGGTTGGAGCGGAGGGTCACCTCCACGTCCGAACTGCTGGCCGTCCCGCAGGATGGTCAGAGTCACGGTGTCGCCGATGATGTGGCTGCGCCGGGCCGTCAGCAGGTCGGAGGTAACGGACACGGCCTGGCCGTCTGCCGCCAGGATCACGTCCCCGGCCTGGATGCCCGCATCGGCCGCGCCGGAGCCGGCGCTGACCTCCATGACCTGGACCTGGGTGCCGCCGCCGTCCTTTTCCACGGTGGTGACGGTGATGCCCAGGGAGGGGGCGCCCCGGTAGTGGCCGTTGGCGATGAGGTCGTTGACCACGAAGCTGACGGAGCTGATGGGCAGGGCGAAGCCCAGGCCCTCCACCGTGGCCTCGGTGCTGTCGGTGGTGCTCATTTTCAGGGTGTTGATGCCGATGACCTGGCCATAGGCGTTGATCAGAGGGCCGCCGGAGTTGCCGTTGTTCAGGGCGGCGCTGGTCTGCAGCAGGGTCATGGTCTTGCCGTCCACCTCCACGGCGCGGTTGACGGCGGAGATGATGCCGCTGGTCATGGTGCCCCGCAGCTCCACCCCCAGGGGGTTGCCAATGGCATAGGCGGTGTCGCCCACCTGCACCAGGTCGGAGTTGCCGAACTCGGCGGCGGGCAGGGGATTCTGGGGATCGGCCTTCAGAACGGCCAGGTCCTCCTCCTCGTCAAAGCCCACCAGGTTCACCTCATAGGTGACGCCGGTGTCCAGCGCCACCCAGCAGCTCTTGCCGCCGGAGATCACATGGGCGTTGGTGATGATATACCCGTCGGAGGTCATGATGACGCCGGTGCCGATGGAGGCCCCCTCCGACTGCTCGGACACCACGGTGACCACGGAGGGGTTCACCTTGGCATATACCTCCTGGGCCGTCAGGGGCTGGCCCTGGGGGTCCCGGCAGGCCAGGCGGACGCCGGGGTCTCCCTGAATCCGGGGGATGCTGGTGGCCTTGCTGCCGAAAATGTCCACAATGCTGCTGGGGTTGTCGCCGTCGCCGGGGCGGGGCCGATGCTGACCGCTGCCGCTGCTGCCGCCCAGTCAGTATGGCCGCCAGCACCACAGCCGCCACCGTCACCGCCAGCACGGCCAGGGAGATCCACAGCCACAGACGGCTGCGGCGCTTCTCCTTTTTGGCGGCCTGCTGCCAGACGTTCTGGGGCATGGGGTCCCGCTGGACATAGTAGCTGACCACCTCCCGGCCCTGGGGTTCCTGGGGAATGTACCAGGAGACCACCTCCTTCGGCTCCTCCGGAGCCGCTTCCGGGGTCTCCGGCAGGTCCGGATTTTCCGGAGTTTCCGGGCAGATATCCTTGTTTTCGTCTGTCATAGCAAAAGTTCCTCTCATGTATTGCGCATGGGGTGGGCCAGCTGAACGGTGAAGCTGAAGGCGGTGACGCCGTTTTCGCTGGTGACGGTGATCTGCTCCTTGTGCTGAGACAGGATGGTCTTTACCACGTACAGACCCAGCCCGTAGCCGTCCTTGTCCTCGCTGCGGGATTTGTCGGATTTGTGGAAGCGCTCGAACAGCAGGGGAATCTCCTCCGCCGGAATGGTGTGGCCGGTATTGCGGACGGTGACCACCGCCTTGTCGCCGCCGGTCTCCGTCAGCCCCAGGTACAGGGTGGACCCGGGGGCGGCGAACTTGGCGGCGTTTTCCAGCAGGTTATAGATCACCTGGGTGATCAGGTCGTTGACCCCCTGGACCATGACGGAATCCTCGGGGATGTCCGCCTCCACATCCAGGCCCCGGTCGGTGATCTTCTGCTCCATGGACAGCAGCGCCAGACGCATACTCTCACACAGGTCGAAGTCCTCTTTTTTCATCTCCTGCGACTGGATCTGAGAGATATCCAGCATCCGGCGCACCAGACGGCTGAGCCGGCGGCTTTCGTCGGAGATGATCTGGAGATATTTCCGTTCCTTCTCCGGGGGAATGGTGCCGTCCAGGATGCCGTCGGTATATCCGGCGATGGTGGTCATGGGGGTTTTCAGCTCGTGGGAGATGTTGGCGATGAACTCGCTTCGCTGGCGCTCGGTTTCCGCCAGGGAGTCGGCCATATTGTTGAAGGACGCCGCCAGCTCGCCGATCTCATCGTCCCTGCGGTCGGCGTCCTGCATCCGCACGTCGAAGTTCCCGGCGGCGTAGGCCCGTGTGGCCTGCACCATCTCCCGGATGGGCTGGATCTGCCGCATGGAGGTCAGGGAGCTGGCCACAAAGGAGATCAGCAGGATGATGGCCGAGGTCATGAAGAACAGGCCGATGAAGGAGCGCCACATGCTCATCAGGGACCGGGCGTCCATCACCGCCAGGACCATGCCCGCGGTGCCGCCGTCCTCCTGGGTGACGGGCACCGCCACCACGAACTGCCGGATGTCGTATGCGCCGCCGATGCTGCTGCGGCCCTGGTAAAAGCCCTTGTCCCCGAAAACGGCGTCCTGAATCTCCTGGGGTACGGACACCACCTGGCCTCCCAGCCGCTGGTCGGAGGTCAGCAGGGCGTAGCCCTGGTCATTGCACAGGAGAAAGTCCGCCTTGGTAAGCCCGGCGGCCAGGGCGATGAGATTCTGCAGGCTGGGGCTGGCGGTCTGCCCGTCGGAGGCCAGATAGTCCCCGGACATGTTGGCAATGAGCTCCGCGTGCTGGCGCATTTCGCTGCGCCGCTCGGACACGGTGTCGTTATAGCTCAGGGCGTAAAACGACACGCCCAGCAGCAAAAGCGTCAGCAGCACCATGCCCGCCGTCAGCAGGAACTGCTGCCAATAGAGACTGTCGAACCGGCGGCGGAACCGGGTGATCTTTTCCTGGCTCATTTCACTTCAAACTTATAGCCCACGCCCCACACGGTTTTCAGCTCCCACTGGTCGGAGACATTCTCGATCTTCTCCCGCAGGCGCTTGATATGGACGTCCACTGTCCGGGAGTCACCGAAGTAGTCAAAGCCCCACACCTCGTCCAGCAGCTGGTTGCGGGTGTAGACCCGGTTGGGGGTGGAGGCCAGGTGATACAGCAGCTCCAGCTCCTTGGGGGGCGTGTCGATCTTCTTGCCGTCCACCAGCAGCTCGTAGCTGTCCAGATTGATGACCAGCTTGTCGAAGGTCAGGCGCTTTTAGTGTCGTCCGGGGATCTCGCTGCGGCGGAGCACCGCGTTGATGCGGGCCATCAACTCCTTCATCTCGAAGGGCTTGACCAGATAGTCGTCGGCCCCCATCTCCAGACCGGTGATGCGGTCGTTGACCTCGCTTTTGGCTGTCAGCATGATGATGGGTGTCTTGGCCTTTTCCCGGATGTGGGCGCAGACGGACCAGCCGTCCATCACCGGCAGCATGATATCCAGCAGCACCATGTCCGGGGCCTCCCGGTCAAATTCCTCCACGGCCTTGCCGCCGTCATAGGCGATGCGGACGTCAAAGCCCTCCTTCTTCCAGATACATCCGGATCAGGTCGGAAATATTGCGGTCATCCTCGACCACCAGAATATTGCGTGCCATGCGCTTTGCCTCCCACTTGTGAGTATCGTTGGTGTTTTTCTTTATTATACCGCCCCGGCCGGGACTTTCCTGAACTTTCTGTAAATTCAGGGATACCAGATAGAATAGTATACCACAAAAATCCGGGTTTGTATAGATTTTCGAGGGCTTGAGACTGTCGAAAAAGTCTTTTTTGACAAGCTGAAGCCCCCGGCCGGGGCCGGAGGCTTGGAAAAATCCTTATTCGGCGCTTTTGCGCTTGGTCTTGCCGTAGCCATAGCCATAGCCGTAGCCATACCCATAACCGTAGCCGTAGCCATAGCCGGAGGAGGAGCCCCGGACGTTGGCGGCGCAGTTGAACACAAAGCCGGCCATCCGGGCGTCGGCCCCGGCCAGGGCCTGGATGCCCTCGAAGATCTGGGTGGTGGCGGCGAAGTCCTCCCGGATGACGTAGATCACCCGGTCCACATGGCGGCACATGGCCAGGGCGTCGGCCATCATGGCGCAGGGCGGCGTGTCCAGCACGATGTAGTCAAACATGGGGCGCAGGGTGTTTATCAGCGCCTCCAGCTTGTCGTATTGCAGCAGGTTCATGGGGGCGTGGATGGGCTCGCTGCCGGCAAAGACATACAAAGACGTCTCCTCATAGCGCAGGAAGTGCACCTGGTCCAGGCTGCCGGACAGGCACTGACCCAGGCCCTCGGAGGGCTTGGTGATGCCCAGCAGGGCCTTGTCGCTGGGGCCCCGGAGGTCGCCGTCGATCAGCAGGACCTTTTTTCCCTCCCGGGCCAGGGACAGGGCCAGGTTCACGGACACGGAGCTTTTCCCCTCGGAGGGGATGGAGCTTGTGACCATGATGACCTTGTCCTCGTCCTTCAGCTGCCGCAGCAGCTTCAGCCGCAGCAGGCGATACGCCTCGCAGAAGGCGCTGTCGGTCTGCATGCGGGTGATCAGCAGCCCCTGCTGGGGGCCGTTTTTCCGGCGCTTGGGGGCCGTGCGGCGGATGGAGGCCAGGGCCGTCAGGCTTACCAGGCGCTTGACGTCGCCGGTGGAGGACACCGTCCGCCGCAGGGCGGCGGCCACGATGAGCACCGCCAGCGCCAGCACCACGCCCAGGGCCGCGCCCTTGACGGCGCTGCGCACCCAGGGATCGGCGTTATACGGCGTGTCGGGCAGGGAGGGCTCCTGGTTCACCACCAGCTGCGTTTCACCCAGGACCAGGCGGTTCACCTGGGGATACACGTCGATGACGGCGCAGAGGATGTCATAGGCGTCCTGGGGGCTGGGGCTTTCCACCGTCAGGACGAAGAAGCTGGTGTCCTTGATGGCGGAGGCGGAGATGCTGCCGTTGATGGCGTCGGTTCCCAGCCGCTGGCGCAGCAGCTCCTGCATCCGGTCGGAGGTCAGCAGATAGGGGAAGGTGTCCGTCACCTGCTGGGCGGCGGACTTGTTGTAATACTGGCTGTAGCTGGAGACGTCGGTGCCGCCCACGAAGCTGAGGTTCACGGAGAACACCGCGTCGGAGCGGTACATGGGGCGGAAGCTGCGGTGTCCGCGCCAGCCCATCAGGGCGGCGCACAGCACCACCAGGGCCAGGCATACCGGCCACAGGCGCGTCAGCGCCCGTCCCATCCGCCGCAGCAGGACGGACAGGTCAATGGCCTGGTCTTCGGTATTGGTTCGGGTCGTGTGTTGTTCCATAGTGCGCCTCACTGCTGCTTCCGGCCGGAGTGATGTCCGTAGCCGTACTTGTCGTATTTCTTGCCGTAGCCATAGCCGTAGTAGCCGTATCCGTAGCCGTAGCCGGCGGAGTAGGCGGTGAGATGGGACATATCGTTGAGGATGCAGCCCAAAAACTCTGCCTTACCGGCCCGCAGAGCGTCGATGGCGTCGTTGATCTCCGGCGCGGGGACGGTGTCCTGCCGCACCACCAGCACCGACGCGTCGGACAGGTCCGACAGAAGCTCACTGTCGGAGAAGAAGCCCAGAGGAGGGGAGTCGATGATGACGTAGTCGTACCGCTCCCGGGCCAGGGCCACCACCTTGGCCAGCTGGTCCGAGGCCAGCAGCTCGATGACGTCGGTATAGGACTTGGTGCTCAGCAGGGAGTGCAGCCCCGTGGCGGGGTCCGTGACGGCGGCGGAGAGGATCTTCTCCGGGGCGGCGGACTCCGTCAGCAGGGTGCCCAGCTCGTTTTTCTGCTTCACGGACAGGCCCAGCATCTCGCTTTGCACCGGGCGGCGCAGGTCCAGGTCGATGAACAGCACGCTCACCCCCCGGGAGGCCAGGGAGATGGCGGTGTTGGCGGCCAGGGTGGACTTGCCCTCCGCCGCGGACACGCTGGAAAACAGGAATACCCGGCGGCCCCTGGCGTGCTCATGCTGGAACTTTTCGGCGATGCGGTGGATGGACTCGGTAAAGGCGAAGCTGATGGCCGGGGAGGAGATGTTCAGGTTCCGGCGCAGGCGCTTGCCGCCCCGGCGGGCCTGCCGCTCCCGGCGGTCGTCCATCCAGCCCAGGAGCTTCCGGGTCCGGCGGCCCTCGTGGGGCACGGTGGAGATGATCTTGGCGTCCAGGTCGCTGCGGGCGCCCTCCTGGGTCTGCACCGTGCCGCTGCTGACGCTGGCCCAGGCAACGCCCAGGGCGGTAAGCGCCGCACCGGCGATGGCGGCCATCAGGCAGATCCTGGGCACGTTATAGCTGCGGGAGGGGGCCACGGACAGGCTGGGGGAGTTAAGCTGGGACAGCACCGCCGTGGAGGACACATGGGCCGACAGGGACCCGTAGTTATCAGACACGGCCTTGAGCAGCACCAGGGCCTGACGGGGGGTGTCGGCGGTGACGGTGACCCGGATGAGGTTGGTCTCCCCCAGCTGCTGGGCGGTGACGGTGCCGTCCAACGGCATACCCAGATCCTGCTCCATGGTCTGGCGCAGGACCCGGCTCTGCAGCAGCTGGGTATAGGAGGATGCCATGTCCGCGGCGGCGGTAATATTTGTATAGTACAGGGTGCTGGCCCGGGCGGTGACGGCGAAGGTGGTGGAGCTGGTATACTGCTGGGTCACAAAGCACGAGAGCACGATCCACGCCGCCATGGCGCAGGCGGCCCCCGCCATCAGCAGCATCCACAGCTGCCGCAGCAGCGTCCGCAGCAGGCAGTAGGGCTCGATATGGGACCATTGCAGGCCCCGGTTTTTTTCTTCCATGGGGGTTCCTCCTTATTCCACCACCACCGTCAGATAGACGGTGTAGCTCTGGCCCTGGGCGGTGACGGTATAGCCGGCATAGTATACGCCGGGAACGGCTGTGCTCACCTGGTTGTCGATGGACACCTGGGAGGCGGGCAGGCCGGTCCCGTCCGGAGCCACCGCGCTGTCAATGTATGCGGCGGGGTCAAAGGCCGAGCCCTGGGGCAGGTAGATCAGATAGTCCTTCAGCCAGATCAGCTGGGTTTCCCCGGTGGTGATGACCACCTTCAGCGGCAGCACCACCGGCTCCCCCAGGCGGCTGTCCACCTGGGCGGTGACGCCGTATACCCCGGGCTGGGTGCTGATGATGTTCTGGGAGGTGATGCGGATGCTGCTGCTGATGTCGCCGTCCAGCACGTCGGTGGCGGTGAGCCGGTCCAGCAGGGTCACGGTCTGGTTCATGGAGTATACCAGGGGCCGGGACAGGGCGAAGCGGGGGGCCTCGTAATCCGTGTAGCGGACGGTGCGGGTGACGGTGGCCATGTTGTTGGCGGAGTCAAAAACGATGTAGGTGACCTGGGCGCTGCTGTCGGTCAGGGAGGGGGACACGCCCTTGATGAGGATCTGGTCCGTCAGGTCCCCGTCCCGGTCGTCGGAGGCCATGACCCCCTGCAGCAGGGCCTCCTCTCCGGCGGTGACGCTGACATCAATGGAATCGGTGGAACAGGTGATCACCGGGGGCGTCACGTCCACGGTGAGGCGGCGGTAGATCCGCAGGCCGCAGAAGGCCAGCAGCACCAGGATGAACAGCGCAGCGATCAGGCGCTGCATTTTGCGGATGGCTCTCATAGCTCGTCCTCCCTTGGGGAAAAAATAGGCTCGTCCGTCCCCACCAGGGGGCGGTCCTCTAAAATACGGCGGGGGTTCTCCTCCAGCAGCAGCCGGGGGCAGGCGGGGGAAAAATCCTCGGCCAGGGTGCGGCGCAGCAGCTCCATATGGGTGGTGCGGACGGTGGGCCGGTGGGCGTCGCTGGCGGCGGCGTGAGCCAGCCCCCGCTCCAGCAGCCACAGGGCTGTGTCCTGGGCCCGGCGGCCCAGACGGCCCAGAATGCTGCCCTTGTTCAGCTGGATGACCACGCCCCGCTCAAACCACCGCCGGACCATATAGGGGTCCTGCTGGACGGTTTTGTACCGCTCCGGATGGGCGGCCACCGGGGTCAGGCCCCGGGTGCGGATCTGGTGGAAGCACTGCTCCATGAACTCCGCCGACTCGTCAAAATAGAACTCCACCAGAAGATACCGGCCCCCGCCCAGGGTCTGAAGCTGGCGCCGGTCCAGCAGCTCGGGCAACCCGGGGTGCAGAACACCTCGGCCCCCGGGTGGATGCGCAGAGGGATGCCCTCCTGCTCCAGGGCCTGCTGCAGCCGGGAAAAGCCCGTGCGCAGGGCGGCGGAGCGGTAATTCTTCGGGCCGTCCCCCGGCAGATTGCAGTGGGGCGTGGCGATGATGTCCGTGACGCCGGAGTCCGCCGCCATGCGGGCCATCTGCAGCGAGTCCTCCATAGAGGGGGACCCATCGTCCACCCCCGGCAGAATGTGGCAGTGAATATCCACCATGGCGGCGCTTCCCCCTCTCCCAAAGCACAATACGCGAAATTATAATCAAGTATAGCACGTTTCCCCGGGCTTTTCAAGTCGAAGAAAGGCGAATCCCGCCGGTGGACGCTCCCGGGCGGAAAAATCCCCTCCGGCGGGGCCGGAGGGGTACGGATATTTGCCAGGCGGGTCAGAACAGATCGGGATACAGGGCCGACACCTGCCGGTACCAGCTTTGATAATCGGACAGGGTGTCGCCGTCCAGGGAGTATACCTGCCATTGGGCGGCGGAGTCGGCGGTGGTCAGGGCCTGCCTCAGGGGATACTTGCCCCGCTCCAGCTCCGTGGGGAAGTACATCCCCGCATAGTCGGAGCCGTCGTCATAGGCGGTGAGGAACAGCAGATAGGGCTTGCCGGTCTCCATAGGCAGATAGCCCCCCTGGGTCCACAGGGCGTCGTCTGCGGTGTAGCACTCCTCCGTGATCGCCAGCTGCGCCGGGGCCTGGCCCTTCAGCACCTGGGTCACCTGGCCGGTGGTTTTGGTATAGCCGGAGGCGACGTTGCCGTCGCTGTAGCGGGAAAGGACGTTTTCCTGAGTCTCCGGGGTGAACACCACGATCAGGTCGCTGACCTCCTGCAATTGGGACACCGTTGCCGCCTGGGTCACCCGATCCGCGGACAGCCGGTGGATGGTCTGCTGTCTGGCGCCGCAGGCGGTCAGCATCACCAGGGCCAGCGCCAGCAGACAGGAAAGCAGAGCTTTTGTGCGTCTCATGGAAAAGCCTCCTTTATATAAGATACTATCATTATACCACACCCGAGGGGGAGTACAATTGGCAAATTGCAGAATTTTCCGAACAGAATCTATGGCTTTTCCACAAGAATAAACGGATATTTTGAACAAAATGTGAATTTACAGCGTGGTCACAAACCGCCGCAGGCCGTCGTCCAGCAGCTGGGCGGCCCGGTCCCCCTCTCCGGCGGCGATCAGCTCCGTGAACCGGGCCAGCACCCGCAGGCTCTCCTCCCGGCCCACGGACCGGATATAGCCGGACCAGAACTCCAGGTTCACCTGCATGAAGGCGTTGAACAGCAGGGGGGTGATGGTGTTGCCGCTGAGGAAGGCCACCCCCCGGTGATAGCGGAACAGGGCCTGGGCCAGGGCGGCGGTGTCCGGGGCCTCCTCCGCCTGGCGCTGCAGGGCGCGCAGGGTGTCCAGATCGGCGGCGGTGTGGGACGCGGCCAGGTCCCGCAGAGCCGGGGCCTCCAGATAGTACCGCAGGCGCAGGATGCTGTGGGCGGTTTTCTCGTCGGGAAGGCCCCCGTGATAGTCCATGATGGCCGTCAGTGTTTCCAGGCTGCCGGTCTGGGCATAGTCCGCCACGGTGACGCCCCGGCGGGAGGTGATGTCCAGAAAGCCCAGGCGGTGCAGCTCCCGCAGGCCCTCGTGGACCACGGTTTTGCTGATGTGCATGGTGTCGGCCAGCTCCCGCTCCGTGGGCAGCCGGTCGCCGGGCTTCAGCTGCCCGGACAGAATCGCCCCCTCCACCTGCTGGATAAACAGCTCCCGGATGGACGGGGCCACAATGGGACGAAAATCCATAGGTCACCCTCCTTCTGGTCCGACCAGGACCATAAAATAGGATACCATAACTTTATAAGAACAGTCAATAGCTTTTTGCCCCGGAAATTGGTATCATTAAGGTGAGTTCGTGCAGAAAAATCGCCCTTGAGGCGGAGATAAAGGAGATTTCACATGGGAAAGAACATCAACGGCGACCGGCCCACCGCGTTCCCCCTGGAGCAGGAGAAGCTGCCCTTTACCATCCCCGTGGTGGAGGAGCCCCGGCCCAAGATCGCCAAGCTGGTGGCCATGATCACCGACCGGGTGCCCGCCAAGCTCAAGGGAGTCAAGGGCAACGACCCGGAATACTGGGGCCTGGCGGACCTGATCAGCGACGAAATGGCGGACGTGGCCCTGAAGATGGGCGTCCGCAAGCCCAAGACCATCGGGCAGCTGATGAAGCTGACCAAGCTGGAGCGGGAGCCTTTGCAGAAGCTGCTGGACGACATGGCCTGGGTGGGCCTGATCGAGTATAACTGGGAGAATCTGGACGGGAAGAACCCCAACCACGAAAAGCGGTACGTTCTGCCCCAGTTCGTCCCCGGCAGCGCGGAGTTTTTCAACATGCGCCGCAGCCAGATGGACGAGCATCCCCAGGTGGCGGCCTTCTTCGAGCGGATGACCTTCCTGCCCCTGGAAAAGATCACCCCCATGGTGCCTCCCGGCGGCTCCGGCATCGGGATGCATGTTATCCCGGTGGAAAAGGCCATCGAAAGTAGAATGAGGCCATTGGGCTGGAAAAGATCAGCTACTGGCTGGATAAATACGAGGGCAAGTATGCCAAGAGCATGTGCTCCTGCCGGGCCAGCCGCCAGTATCTGAACGAGGGCTGCGGCGACGACCCGGAGAGCTGGTGCATCGCCGTGGGCGACATGGCCACCTATATCGTGGAAACCGGCCGGGGCGAGTACATCACCTATGACGAGGCCATGGCCATCTTCAAGAAGGCCGAGGACAACGGCTTCGTCCATCAGATCACCAATATCGACGGCGAGCAGAAGATCTTTGCTATCTGCAACTGCAATGTGAATATCTGCAACGCCCTGCGCACCAGCCAGCTTTTTAATACGCCGAATATGTCCCGCAGCGCCTATGTGGCCCGGGTGGAGACGGACCAGTGCGTGGCCTGCGGCCGGTGCGTGGAATACTGCCCCGCCGGTGCGGTGAAGCTGGGCCAAAAGCTGTGCACCAAGGCCGGCCCCGTGGAGTATCCCCGCCAGGAGCTGCGCGGATGCGGCCAAGTGGGGCCCCGAAAAGTGGGCGATCGACTACCGCGATAAGAACCGCGTGAACTGCTACAAGACCGGCACCGCCCCCTGCAAGACAGCCTGCCCCGCCCACATCGCGGTGCAGGGCTACCTGAAGCTGGCGGCCCAGGGCAAGTACAAGGAAGCTTTGCAGCTCATCAAGCGGGATAACCCTTTCCCGGCGGTCTGCGGCCGCATCTGCAACCGGCGGTGCGAGGATGCCTGTACCCGCGGCACCATCGACCAGGCGGTGGCCATTGATGAGGTGAAGCGCTTTATTGCCCAGCAGGACCTGAACGCCGCCACCCGGTTCGTGCCGGAGAAGGTGATTCCCAAGGTAGACGGCGAGTTCGACCAGCAGATCGCCATCATCGGCGGCGGCCCGGCCGGCCTTTCCTGCGCCTATTACCTGGCGGAAAAGGGCTACCGCCCCACCGTGTTTGAAAAGGAGCGCCGCCTGGGCGGTATGCTGGAAAACGGCCTGCCCAGCTTCCGGCTGGAGAAGGACGTGGTCCAGGCGGAGATCGACGTGCTGCGGGAAATGGGCGTCCAGTTCCGCTGCGGCGTGGAGGTGGGCAAGGACGTGACCATTGCCCAGCTGCGGGAGCAGGGCTACAAGGCTTCTATGTGGCCGTGGGCCTGCAGTCCGGCGGCAGGCTGAACATCCCCGGCGACGACGCCCAGGGTGTCACGGCGGGCATCGACTTCATGCGCCGGGTCAACGGCGGCCAGGAGACGAAGCTGGAAGGCCGGGTGGTGGTCATCGGCGGCGGCAACATCGCCGCCGACGTGGCCCGGACGGCGGTGCGCTGCGGCGCGGAGTCCGTGGACCTGTACTGCCTGGAGAGCTATGACGATATGCCCATGGGTCCGGAGGACCGGGGCGAGTGTGAGCGGGACGGCATCACCATCCACGCCGGATGGGGCCAGACGGAGATCGTCACCGAAAACGGCCATGCCGCCGGGATCCGCTTCCGCAAGTGCCTGCGGGTGAAGAACGACCAGGGCCGCTTCGCCCCGGAGTTTGACGACGACGACACCTGCCAGGCCCAGTGCGCCGCGGTGCTGTACTGCATCGGCCAGAAGGTGGATTGGCGGCAGCTGCTGACCGGCACCGCCGTGACCTTCAACCCCAACGGCACCGCCCAGGTGGACCCCGTGACCTATCAGACGGCGGAGCCCGGCATCTTCGCCGGCGGCGACGCCGTCACCGGCCAGAAGTTCGCCATTGACGCCATTGCCGCCGGTAAGGAGGGCGCCATCTCCCTGCACCGGTTCGTCCAGAAGGCCACCCTGACCATCGGCCGCAACCGCCGCCAGTTCGTGGAGCTGGACAAGGAGAACGCCCTGATCCCCGTGGGCTTTGACAACACCCCCCGCCAGCAGATCGGGTATAACGAGGCCCTGCGCCGGACCTTCCGGGACGAGCGCATCGCCTTCACCGCCCAGCAGGTGCAGAAGGAGACGGCCCGCTGCCTCAGCTGCGGCGCCTCCGTGGTGGACCCCAACAAGTGCATCGGCTGCGGCGTGTGCACCACCAAGTGTGCCTTTGACGCCATCCACCTGCACCGGGAGCGTCCGGAGTGCACCCACATGATCCCCGCCGAGGACAAGATGAAGGCCATCCTGCCCTACATGGTCAAGCGGGAGATCAAGATCCGCAAGGCCGGGAAGAAGTAATGCACGAGCTGGGAATCGTCTTTCATGTGATCCGGGCCGTGGAGAACATCGGCCGGGAGCAGGGCCTCACCGACGTGGCGTCGGTGACCCTGGAGCTGGGCCAGGTGTCCGGCGTGGTGCCCCATGAGCTGGAGAGCTGCTGGAAATGGGCGGCGGCCCGGACGGAGCTGATGCCCCGGGCGGCGCTGCGCATCGAAACGGTCCCCGCCGTCACCCACTGCGGCGGTTGCGGCCGGGACTACGACACCGTGCCCCAAGGGGCCGGACCTGCCCCTATTGCGGCAGCGAGGACACCTGGCTGGTGCAGGGGAACGAAGTGAATATCAAGGAGATCGAGGCGCAGTAACGCGCCGTCTGCGCCCCCGCTTGCCGTTGACAAGCGGGGGCGCAGGGCGTAAATGGGGCCATAATCCAATATGGGAATGCATTGAGAGTCTGAGTCATGCACAGGGAACGTCCGGGAGACCGGGCGGGCTTTGGCATGGCTCTTTTTTCACGGAAAGGAGAGATCGCTATGTACGATGCCGTCATCATCGGCGGCGGCGCGGTGGGCTGCGCCGTGGCCCGGGAGCTGAGCCGCTGGCAAGTGAAAATCTGTCTGGCGGAGCAGGGGGAGGACGTGTGCGTGGGCACCAGCAAGGCCAATTCCGCCATTGTTCACGCCGGGTTCGACGCCCCCGCCGGCTCTATGAAGGCCCGGTTCAACGTGGAGGGCAGCCGCCGGATGGAGGCGCTGTCCCGGGAGCTGGACTTCCCCTATCGCCGCAACGGCGCCCTGGTGGTGTGCTTTGAGGAGGCGGGCCTGCCCCGGCTGGAGGAGCTTTTGCAGCGGGGCCGGGCCAACGGCGTGGAGGGCCTGGAGATCCTCCGGGGCGGCAGGCTCCATGAGCTGGAGCCCGCCCTGTCGGAGAAGGCCGTGGCCGCGCTGTACGCCCCCACCAGCGCCATCATCTGCCCCTTCGGCATGACCATCGCCCTGGCGGAAAGCGCCGCCCATAACGGCGCGGAGTTCCGCTTCGACACCCGGGTGGAGACCATCCGCCGCACCGGGGAGGGCTATGTGCTGGAGACGTCCCGGGGGCCGCTGGAGACCCGGGCCGTTATCAGCGCCGCCGGTGTGTGGGGCGACGTGCTCCATAACCAGGTCTGCGGCGACACCGCCTGCATCGTGCCCCGGCGGGGGGAATACTGCCTGCTGGACAGGAAGGACGGCGGCCTGGTGCAGCGGACCGTTTTCCAGCTGCCGGGCCCCATGGGCAAGGGCGTGCTGGTAACGCCTACGGTCCACGGCAACCTGCTGGTTGGCCCCACGGCTGCGGATCAGCCCCAGCGGGACCGCACCGCCACCACGGCGGAGGGCCTGGCCTATGCCCAGGATATGGCCCGCAAAAGCGTGCCGGGCCTGCCCCTGCGGGACGTGATCACCAGCTTCGCGGGGCTGCGGGCCCATCTGGCGGAGGGGGAGGACGATTTCCGCATCGGCCAGCCCGTCCCCGGGTATTTCGAGGCCCTGGGCATCGAGTCCCCGGGGCTGTCCTCCGCTCCGGCCATCGGGGCCTATCTGGCGGAGCAGGCGGCGGCGTATCTGGGGGCGGCGGAAAAGCCGGACTTCGACCCCCTGCGCCGGGACATCGTCCACCTGCGGGAGCTGCCCTTTGAGGAGCGGCAGCGTCTGGCGGCGGAAAACCCCGCCTACGGCAATATCGTGTGCCGGTGCGAGGGCATCAGCGAGGGCGAGATCGTGGACGCTATCCGCCGCACCCCCGGGGCCCGGTCCCTGGACGGGGTGAAGCGCCGGGTGCGGGCCGGTATGGGCCGGTGCCAGGGGGGCTTCTGCACCCCCCGGGTCATGGAGATCCTGTCCCGGGAGCTGGGGGTGCCCCAGACGGAGCTGACGAAAAACGGCGGAGCATCCCGGCTGCTGGCCGGGCGGACCAAGGAGGAAGCATGATGAAACACGTACAGCTTGCCATCATCGGCGGCGGGCCCGCGGGCCTGGCCGCCGCTGCCGCCGCCCGGAAGGCCGGCGTGGAGGACCTGCTGATCCTCGAGCGGGACCGGGAGCTGGGCGGCATTCTGAACCAGTGCATCCACGCGGGCTTCGGCCTGCACACCTTCTCCCGGGAGCTTACCGGGCCGGAGTACGCCCGGCGGTTCGCGGACCAGGTCCGGGAGCTGAACATCCCGTACCTGCTGAACACCATGGTGCTGGACCTGTCGCCGGACCGGGTGCTGACGCTGACGGGCCGGGAGACGGGCCTGGTGCAGCTGGACGCCGATGCGGTGATCCTGGCCATGGGCTGCCGGGAGCGGCCCCGGGGGGCCCTGAACATCCCCGGCTGCCGCCCGGCGGGCATCTATTCCGCCGGTACCGCCCAGCGGCTGGTGAATATGGAGGGGCTGATGCCCGGCCGGGACGTGGTGATCCTGGGCAGCGGCGACATCGGCCTGATCATGGCCCGGCGGATGACGTTGGAGAGGGCAAAGGTCCACGCGGTGGCGGAGGTGATGCCCTATTCCGGCGGCCTGAAGCGGAACATCGTCCAGTGTCTGGAGGATTTCGGCATTCCCCTGTATCTGTCCACCACCGTGGTGGACATTCATGGCCGGGAGCGGCTGGAGGGCGTGACCCTGGCCCAGGTGGACGGGAACCGCCGCCCCATCCCCGGGACGGGCGGGACATCCCCTGCGACACGCTGCTGCTGTCGGTGGGCCTGCTGCCGGAAAACGAGCTGAGCCAGCAGGCCGGAGTCCGGCTGGACGCCGTTACCGGCGGGCCGGAGGTAGGGGACGATCTGTCCACCTCCGTTCCCGGCGTGTTCGCCTGCGGCAACGTGCTGCACGTCCACGATCTGGTGGACTTCGTGTCCCAGGAGGCGGCCCGGGCCGGGGAAAACGCCGCCCGGTACCTGCTGGAGCACCGGCGGGAGCGGCAAACCGTCCGCCTGACGGGGCAGAACGGCGTGCGGTACACCGTGCCCCAGTATCTGGACCCGGAGGCCATGGAGGAAACCGTCACCGTCCGGTTCCGGGTGGGGAAGCCGTATCAGAACGCCGATCTGGCGGTTTATCTGGACGGCGCGCTGCTGCGCCGGGTGCATAAGCGCATTCTCAGCCCCGGCGAGATGGAGCAGCTGACCCTGCGGCGGGCGGACCTGCCCCGGGGGTTGAAGCAGATCACCATTCAGGTGGAGGAGGGAGCACAATGAGCATCCGCGAGCTGACGTGTATCGGCTGCCCCATGGGCTGCCAGCTGACGGCCGTTCTGGAGGACGGCCAGGTGACCCGGGTCACCGGCAACACCTGCCCCCGGGGGGACGCCTATGCCCGGAAGGAGTGCACCCATCCGGCCCGCACCGTTACCGGCACCGTCCGGGTCACCGGCGGCCTGCTGCCGGTGGTGTCTGTCCGCACCCGGGGAGACGTACCCAAGGAAAGGGTGCTGGATGTGGCCCGGGCGCTGTGCCGGGTGCATCTGACGGCCCCGGTAGCCGCCGGGGACGTGGTGATCCCCGACGTATTGGGCACCGGCGTGGACGTGGTGGCCACCCGGTCCGTGTAATCGTATAGGAAAAGAGCATCCGCAGGGGCCTGCGGATGCTCTTTTTAGCCCGGTACAGGGTCTGCCGCTTGGGGGAAATGCCCCCGGGAAAATCACCGGTTGACAGGGAAGCGGGGGGCAGTATATAATAAATTGAATCATCATTCCCTGTTGATTCGATGCTTTTCTCTATGAAATCTAATATTTCATATCAGCAAGGAGGTCTTACATGGACATTTTCGAGAAATGCTATGCCCCGTCCCTGGCCAAGGAGCTGAAGGAGGCGGGGGTGTATCCCTATTTTCACGCGCTGCAATCCCGGCAGGACGTGGAGGTGCAGATGGAGGGCAAGCGCCGCATTATGCTGGGCTCCAACAACTATCTGGGCCTGACCATCGCCCCGGACGTGGTGGAGGCGGGCATTCACGCCCTGGAGCGCTACGGCACCGGGTGCAGCGGCTCCCGGTTCCTCAACGGCACTCTGGAGATGCACCTGGAGCTGGAGGCGGAGCTGGGAAAGTTCCTGCGCAAGCCCGGCATCGTCACCTTCGGCACGGGGTATCAGTCCAACGTGGGCATCATCAGCGCCCTGGTGGACCGGCATGACTACGTCATCTGCGACCGGGAGAACCACGCCTCCATCTATGCCGGGTGCCAGATGAGCTACGGCAAGATGCTGCGCTATCGCCACAGCGATATGGCGGAGCTGGAGAAGTGCCTGCAGCGGGTGCCGGAAAAGAACGGCGCCCTGATCGTCACCGACGGCGTGTTCTCCATGGGCGGCGACATCGCCAAACTGCCGGAGATCTGCGCCCTGGCCAAAAAGTACGGGGCACGGGTCATGGTGGACGACGCCCACGGCCTGGGCGTTCTGGGCGAAGGCGGCCGGGGCACGGCCAGCCACTTCGGCCTGGAGGACCAGGTGGACATCTATATGGGCACGTTTTCCAAGTCCCTGGCGTCCCTGGGCGGCTACATGGCGGCCTCGGAGGAGGTGGCGGAGTATGTGCGCCACGCCTCCCGGCCATTCATCTTCTCGGCGTCCATCCCGCCGGCCAACTGCGCCACGGCACTGGCAGCCCTGCGGCATCTGGAGCAGCATCCCGAGCTGCCGGAGCGGCTGCGGGAGCTGAGCCTCTATGCCCGCAAGGGCATGACGGACCGGGGACTGAAGATCCGGGAGTCCGCCCTGACGGCCCCCACGCCCATCATCCCCATCTATACCTATGAGACGTACCACACCCTGGAGGTGGCCCGGGAGATCTATGACCGGGGCGTGTATGTGAATCCCACCCTGCCCCCGGCCACGCCGGAGGGGGAGGCCCTGCTGCGGACCAGCTATATGGCCACCCATACCGAGGCCCTGCTGGACGAGGCCATGGACATCATGGCGGACGTGCTGGTGAAGGGCCATGAGTGAGATCGCCGTCATCACCGGAGGGACCTCCGGCATCGGACGGGCCACGGCCCTGTATCTGCGGGATGCGGGCTATACCGTGTATGAGCTGAGCCGCCGGGAACAGGGGGTGGAGGGCCTGCACCACATCCGCTGCGACATCACCGACGAGGACCAGGTCCGCTCTGCCGTGGCGGAGATCATGGACCGGGCCGGGCGCATCGACGTGCTGGTGAATAACGCGGGCTTCGGCATCTCCGGGGCGGTGGAGTTCACCGACACGGCGGAGGCCCAGCGCCTGCTGGACGTGAATTTCTTCGGCATGGTGCGGATGAACAAGGCCGTCATCCCCCATATGCGCCAGGCGGGCCGGGGCCGCATCGTGAACCTCAGCTCCGTGGCGGCGCCCCCTGCCCCATTCCCTTCCAGGCGTACTACTCCGCCGGAAAGGCGGCGGTGAACGCCTATACCATGGCCCCTGGCCAACGAGCTGCGGCCCTTTGGCATCACGGTGTGCGCCGTACAGCCTGGAATGACTAAGGCTTTACGCGGCTTGGAGCCATGGAGGAGGCACTTGTGGCGGCACGTGTACGGCTGGCTGCACACATCGGCAAATTCCGTCCAGCGAGGGATGGAGCACGGCCGATGCGATATTTTCTTCGGGACTGATCGTGAACTTTAAATGCTTGTCCTCGAAATAGGCTGCCGCATGCAACGACGAAGACTCGTTGTAGGTGATTGGTTTGCCAGATACCATGTCGTCACCCGCGCGCGAATCTTTTTCAGCATTCACGAACATCTGTCCTGCGTCATCCGTCGGATTAATAGCAACGCCCAACCTGGAGTCCCTTGTTGTAAATCATGCCGGACGACATTACAGGACTCTCAGGCAGGCCGTACTGCCATTCACGTTAGATACGCCGAGGGGACGGACTTTCAAGTCACGGGCTAGCCAGAGAGATTCTGACCGGTGATCTCTGCAAGCAGGCCTTTGTTTGCATAGGCTGCAAAGTTCTCGTGTTCAAAGCTGCGTAGCAGTCAGGCGCGGTGCCGCCAACTGCTGCAGGTCTGCCGCGTGAAGGCAATCATCGTAGCCGATCGTTTCGAAAACTGGAAGTCGATGTTCATCGGTGGCTTCAAAGCTTCGACCATTTTCTGACTTGGCGTTTTCACCTCATTGCGCCGCCAGACGAATTTGAAGTTGCAATAGGTACGATCGTGCACGAAGACTTTCTCCGCCGGGAGTTTGGGCTGTGGCATCTTTGTCCGTCTTTGCCGGTTCCTCCGGATCGAGCTTGAAATCTGTTGCGCTGTCACGTTTGATTTTGTGTGTCAGTGGCTGCGGGATGCAAAACACCATCAAGCATGGCAGAAAAGAACTTAAGTGCAATCAGCGAGAAAAAATCCGGGTCTTTTCATTGTTCCTCCTGTAATGTTGCGCCGCTACTCTGGCAAGTACCCACTTTTTCGCAGGGGATTTCTTTCCACGACACCAATAAATCCAAAGTAGATGCAGGCATTTTTATTACGAAACCGATGAGTACAATAAATACGGCTGGCCGGATGATCTTAGCACAGTTCGAGGAAGCTTTGCAGCCATCGATTGCCAAAATCTCTTTGCTTGCGCAGGCCTGTCATCGTCTCCTGATGAAGAGACAATTAAATGGTGCGGACCAGTTCACGCATACAAAGCTGGGCAAATTCCTGTCATCCGGATGTTGCTTGGGCAGCAGCTCAACGGCTCTGACCTTTCGGTGAGATCTGCTGCCGGACAGCCCGGCGTCGAATCATCAATGCAGAGAAATGCGCTTTTGCAAAGAAGCCTTCCTTCAGCACGGATGGCGCCGATCGCCAGAATATCCGCCACCGCGCAGACGATCGCCGTTGCCGAACTTTTGGCAGCAAAGTTCTTTTACCCCAAAACGATACCGCTGCGGTAATCGATCTGCCCTCAAATGTTTTGTTCCTGATACGGAACACCATATTCCTCTGTGCCTGCTGGAATCCCAAAGCGAGGCGTTTTCATAGCATAAAATTTTCACTGATCTGGCCGCAGAAAGAACGCAATTTCGATGCCCGCGTGACAGGACGTATTTTGCGGCAAGATAACGCCATACATCATCGATTCGGATGAATGATAATAGTGAGGTATACGGTAGCTATCCGATCAGGACGATCTGCGTCTTTTTCGTCTGCTGGTAAATTCGTCCGGATACATACCGATTTTAATGATTCCATCCAGATTCCGCTTCGCGGCCAGCACGATGAATAAAGCTTTCATTTGCGTCCAAAATCAGGGCATCTGATGGCAGCGCTCAGACAGGGCATGAGCGTTGCAATGCTGCCGGAATTTCACTGTGAAAACTGTTTGCGGAGCATCGGGCCGGCGCTCGCCGGGCTCAATGAACAACGACCGTGAGTTTGGGTCACATCGTCGATGCGACTGAGATCTGGTACATAATCAGTTTTTTGATTGCCTCTGACGCGGGCTTTTTGTTTCTTCTAGAAATCGAACGTTTACGTTTCCCATTGATTATACGATACTGTAGCCGGTAGTATCCTGTGCACATCTCTTGAAACGTGCATATCTTCACCTCAGTTCAGTTAACTTAAGCAAATCATTTTCTTATTCAAACTAACAGAATCTTCACGTCTGTCAATACCATTTTGATTTTCTCTAAATTCTCCTTGAGATATGAATTTTGTTATATTTGCTTGGGAACACATGTTTAAGCGATTATTTTGAACTGAGGGATGCACGTTATGGAACGTTGTTTTCAACCGGAAGCAGTAATTTTCAGCGCCAAAGCTGAATGAGCGGAACTGCGGAATCGGTTTTGACTTCCATGCAGCAGCTTGGAGGGCATGTCGGGCTGTAATGGAACGGAAAATTTATGCCGTTTATCGGATCGATCATTGGGAAGGAAGCTTTGGCGCTTGCGGGTCTGCAATGGTCGCGGGAGCGCTTTTCTGGTTAAAGGTCGGTCGTGGAAACTTCGAACGATACGTTCAATTCACCGTATTGAGCGCCGGTTGGAGGCGCGGGTTTGCGATGGCTTTTCACTGCGCGAACAGTTGCGCAAAACTTGCGCGCTGGGTAAATTGCGTCAGACCGAAGAACTGACCGGTCAGGCGTACATGTATGAGAGCGCGTGGAACAGCAGCTTTTATCATGGATTACCGCGTCGGTTTCCCGGCATTGCGCTTGCGCTAATGTCCGGACCATGCGAGCAAAAGTGAATGGGCGCAGACGGAGGACGGCATTTCCTATCAGATTTCCTGTGAGCTCAACGCCAAAGCTGGGCAGGAAGAAGCGTTTACGATTTTCTGGGGTCTTGGCTTTGAAGAAGTCGCCGCTGCGACCAGCGCGAAGGAGCAGCTTCGCCGCGGCTGGAATTGGCTGTATCGGAAAACAGCAGACTGGCTGGACAAGCGCACCGTGCAGCTTCCGACGACAGAGCTGACGGAGGTTTAACAACGTCAATCAGTTCTTCTGCCTGTTTTATGCGACCGGCCGGACATTCGATACCGAGGAACTGATCTGCGCGACAAGCCGATCCACACGCTACTATGTCAGCGCCGCTTATTGGGATAGAGATTCACTTCTGTGGGCGTTCCCAACGATCCTGCGTGCGGACGCTGCGCTTGCAAAGTGCTGACCTATGTTTTCACCCGCCAGCGGCAAAACATCGGCGTACATTCCCGGTTTATCGACGGGACCATGCTGGAACCAGGGTTCGAGCTGGATCAGCTGGTCGCGCCGGTTTCTGGCGCTCCAGGCGTACCTTTCCAAAACGCGCGATGAAGCATTTTTGCAGGAACGCTTTGTGCAGGATGGTCTTTCGCTGATTTTGGCGCGCCTACGGGAAGCGCGCCACCCAGAAACTGCGCTTTACGAAACATTCCTGCAGCCAACGGATGATGAGATCGTGCATCCGTACCTGACGTATGACAATGTGCTTGTCTGGCGTGCGTTGCAGTTGCTGGCAGACTGGCGGCCGGCACAGCGCGGATCGCTGCTTGCGGAAGCAGACGCTGTGCGCGCGGCGATTTTCACGCATTGCGTCAAAAGGATGCAGACGGACAGCCGTATTTTTGCATGGTCGGTCGATCTGGCTGGGCATCACGATGTCTATGACGAGCCGCCCGGAAGTTTGCAGCTCTTACCGTATTACGGCTTCTGCGAAAGGACGGATGTGATCTGGCAAAATACTGTTCGCATGATCCGCTCAGCAGATTATAAATTCAGCTTTGCCGGGAAGCCCATTGCAGAGATCGGCTGCCCGCACGCCCTTGGCCTTGGGTATTGAGCTTGTGCAACAGCCTTCTTTGCGGTCACGCAGAGCAGGCGCTGCGCGAGTTGACAATCATGCCGATGGATAATGGGATTGCCTGTGAGAGCGTTGATGCAGATACCGGCGAGTGTACGACAGGCAGCGCATTTGCCACCTGCGCAGGCTTCCTGTGTCATGCGCTGCTGACGGCTTGTAAGGAGGGGTCATCATGCGGAACGATTTGAAGCTGCTGCCATGGGAGATTTGCTCTGAGGCAGATGGCTGGAATGACGAGTTTTTAGAGAGCGTCTTTTTTCTTGGAAACGGGCGTATGGGTGTTCGAGGGTATTTGCCTTTTGAACCGGATTCGCGTCCGACGCAGCAGGGACTGTTTCTTGCGGGAATTTTCGGGGAAATCAAGGATGGAATCACCGATTTTGTGAATCTTCCGTCCCCCGTCTGCGAAACGCTGCTTTTGAATGGCACGACCGCTGTGCTTGCTTCCCCAATCCATCGGACGCTTGATCTGAAATCAGCCAGCTTCTATGCAGATTTTACACTGGCAGCCGGAGATACGCGCGCGGACGTGCGATACACGCGCTTTTTTTTCCCGAAAGAGCTGCCTGCGCTTTTGATGCAGCGGTTTGAAATTCATGTTCAAAGTGATGTGGAGCTTGAACTGCGCAGCGGCATCAATCTTTCAAGCTGCAACAGCCCAATTCCTGACGATCAGGTAAAGGAAAATACAGAACTGGTACAGCTTGCTCCGCTGCAATTTGTGACGGATGATGGCAGTCTTTTTTCCTGTACATTTGAAACTGTCGGAACAGGCTTACGCATTGAGCAGGAAGTCCAATTTCATGCGCCGGAATTTACGCAGGGAATCGTGCAGAACAGCGGTGCAGAAGTCACCTGTCCGCTGACCGCTCATGCAGCTGCCGGACAGACGCTGGTGCTTGAAAGCTGGTCTGCATCCGTACAAGCCGCGACGCAGATGAACGCATTGCGGCTGCTCCGGGTGATTGGGGTTTCCGCGCACTTTGGGACGCGCATACTGCCGCGTGGTCGCACACATGGCAGAATTGCGACAGAACGCTTCCCGATGAAGAACTGCAAATCGGTCTGCGCTATTCGATGTTTCCGCTTATGGCGAGCTGTGCTGCACATGATCCGACCGTTTCCATCGGCGCAAGAGGTTTGACCCATGCACGGTATAAAGGCTGCTATTTCTGGGATACAGACCTGTTTATGCTCCCCGTTCTTCCTGAAGAATGATAAAAACAGCCGCAAAAAAATCTGTGCCTGTATCGCGCAAATGCGTTGGACGCGGCCAGAGATCATGCAAAAAAGATGAACGCTGCCGGAGCGCGGTATCCTTGGATGGCGGCGCTCGATGGCAACGAACAGTGTGAAACATGGGACATTGGGTGCAGCGAGGTTCATATCACGGCGGACGGCCTATGCCTTTAGGCGAATACTGCCGGGAAACCGGAGATGAAGAATTTTATCTGCATAAGGCCGCACCTGTATTCATTGAAACCGCCCGCTTCTGGGCCAGCCGATACACATGGAACCGTGCGCACACACAGGCGGATCTGATGTTCTGTAAGGGACCTGATGAATACTGCGGTATCACGCGCAACAACGCCTTTTCACAAACGTCATGGTGCAGCATAATCTGGCGCTTGCCATAGATGCGGCGAAGGCGCTTCAAGGTAAACCTGCATATCTGGATCTCGGCTTGTCGGAAGAAGAAACTGCATCGTGGCAGACGCTTCACGATGCAATTCCTTGGCCGCACGACCCAGACAGCGGGCATCTTGCGCAGGACGAGACGTTCCATCTGCTTGAACCGGTGGATATTGCAGCACTAAAGCCAGATCTTGGCGCAAGCTATCATCATGTTTGCTTCGATCGGTTACAGCGATATAAAGTTGTGAAGCAGGCCGACGTGCTGCTTCTCGACGCGCCAGGCCAAAGGAAGAAAAATGCAGGCAGAGCTTTCTGCAAAAGGAAGAAAAAATGCAGGCATGGAACGATTTTGAACCGCTCTGTCTGCACGACTCTACGCTGAGTTTTGCCAGTCATGCACTCTTTGCGCTGCAAAACGGGCTGCGCGAAAAAGGAATCGAGTATCTGCGCAAGGCGCTGCTGCTCGATCTGCGCGACCTGATGAATAACACCGGCAAAGAGGGATTGCATCTGGCCGGCATGGGCGAGAGCTGGCAGGCGGCGTGTCTCCTGTGATTTCTTCCTGTTCTTTGTTTACAGCGGCGCAGAATCTGCGCCGCTGTAATATATTCAGAACAGCCCTTCTTTTTTCAGCGCCAACTACATAAGCACGCATAGAAAACGCCTTTAGAAGCGTTCAACCTTAATTCGTCGCAAAAAGTGTGACTATCAGTCTAAATTTCGTTGTATTTTTTGTGGTTCTATGCTATACTATCCTTGAATCATAAGGATGGAGGTGCATATATGTACCGAGTCGCCATAGAAAAGCTATTAAAATGGAAACAAAGCAAGCGCCGGAAGCCTTTTGATTATTGAAGGCGCTCGGCAGGTTGGTAAGACTTGGCTGATGAAGGAGTTTGGCAGGCAGTCATATGCAGATACCGTATATATCAATTTTGACTCAATTCCAGAATGGCCGAGCTGTTTGCTTCTGATCTGGATACGGATCGTTTAATTATGGGCTTGGAACTCTATGTAGGCCATAAGATCGACCCCAACAATTCTCTGTTGATTTTTGATGAAGTACAGGAAGTTCCACGAGCCTTGGCATCTCTCAAATACTTCTATGAAAATGCTTCGCAGTATCACATTGTATGCGCCGGTTCTTTGCTCGGTATTGCGTTGCATCAAGGCACGTCCTTCTTCCCGTTGGTAAGGTGGATTTCTTAAAGCTGTATCCCCTTTCTTTCAAAGAGTTTCTGATGGCAACCGGCAAAGAGCAATTTGCCGCGCTTCTGGATAGCCAAGACTTCCAAATGATCACGAGCTTCAAGCAAACATATATTGATGCTTTGAAGCACTATTATTTTGTCGGCGGAATGCCTGAAGCAGTACAAAGTTTTACAGAAAACAAGGACTTTAATGAAGTTCGTGATATTCAGAAGCGGATCCTTGCAGCCTATGAACAGGATTTCTCCAAACACGCTCCCAATGAGATCGTTCCAAGACTGCGTATGTTATGGAATAGTGTTCCTTCTCAGTTGGCGAAAGAAAACAAAAAGTTTATATACGGTCTCGTGCGTGAAGGCGCGCGCGCAAAAGACTACGAAACCGCCCTTCTATGGCTCAGTGACTGTGGCCTTGTTCATAAGGTAAGCCGCGTCAATACAGTTGGCATTCCCCTGCGGGCTTATGAGGACTTGAAAGCATTTAAGTTGTTTGTGGTAGATGTCGGGCTTCTTGGCTGCATGGCTGGACTTCGCCAGCGTACTTTACTTGACGGCAATGACCTTTTTGTTGAGTTTAAAGGCGCCCTTACGGAGCGAGCAGTATGTTTGTCAGCAGCTAAAAACGATCGAAGATTTGGATGTATATTACTACACCAATGACAGAGGCTCCTGCGAGATCGACTTTGTCGTTGATACGGGCGAGCGAATTGTGCCTGTTGAAGTAAAGGCAGAAGTAAACCTCCGAGCAAAAAGCCTGAAAAACATATCAGGAAAAATTTTCACCTGAAGTTTCTGTCCGCACCTCTATGGCAGACTACAAAAAAGAAGAATGGCTTGTGAATCTGCCACTTTATGCGATAGATCAGATAATAAAACTCTAAATTCATGCGAGTATAACAAATATGTATCTTCGCCTATTCTTTGTTTACAGCGGCGCAGTTTTGCGCCGCTGGTTTTCCCTTTCTGACCCAAACCGTGACCCAAACGCGGAAAAATCAGGTGGATTTATTCGTTGGGAAAGGACGCCGCTGTGAAAATTTTCCGAGCGGAAGGTTGCCAGAAATGTATGTCCGTGAAATATCGGAGCCAACCTTCCGGACCAAAAAGGCCTCGGGTTCGAATCCCCAACACCTCCGACCAAATCCGGCTGAAATCTGGTGATTTCGGCCGGATTTTCACTTCGAACTTTCCAGTAGGAGAATTTTGGCGACTTTTTCAGATTTTGCTTTAAACCTTAACGCTGCCTTGCTTGAGTTTGGACGCCGAACAGGCATTCTTTTCATCCACGCTTGCCATGAAGCCGCTGATTTTCTGTGCGGCTTCTTTTTTTCATACCGCGGTATGGGTGTACGATCCAGTGAAAATTCCGCCGAGGCGTGACGAGAAATTTCACGCGACTGTTGTTTTCGGGTCGATACCGCTTTGGATTGCCAGCGTCGAGCAGCCAGTAACCGGTTGGTGGTAATCGCCTCTTTGGTCTGGATATAACACTCCATCGTATGATGGCGGTTCAGATGATCCGGCGTAATATTTAAGATTGCAGATATTTGTGGATGGAACTCATGAATGGTTTCCAGCTGGAAGCTTTGCTGATCTCTGCGACGATTTACGGTTTCATCCGTCATTGTGGCGGCCTCCGGAAGTATACGGAATTCCGATATTTCCAACCACGCGCACATCCTTGAAAAATTTTCATGATTTTCCCTGTCAATGCTGTCGTCTTTCCGTTTGTTCCGGTGATTGCAATCAGTCTGCCTTTTTGCGAAAAATATGCAAGTTCAATCTCGCCCCAGATGCAGACGTTGTACTATCCGTTCTCCGTCCAGGACGCCCGGACTTGAACTGCTACATCAATGCGCTTCGCTCGTCCGTCAGCTCCCCCAAAAGCACCGGCATTCCTTTCAGTTTCGGTGCCTTTTTCATATAACTTTTCACATCCAGATCTTTGTTTCCATCATAGAGAACAGTTTCAATTTTTGTCAATAACAGTTCGGCAATAACACTCTTTCATTTCCCCAACCAGAACCTTTTTTTTTCCTTCAAGTTTCATTACGATCAACCTAGCAATACGTAAT
>VOFK01004024.1_pt1 | contig 29097 bp, 43 predicted proteins | sample 5384121 | NCBI WGS metagenome assembly VOFK01 (sample SAMN12384730, study PRJNA508395) | human gut metagenome | isolation source: healthy gut J | host: Homo sapiens | reverse complement strand
CTCAAGTACTTCGTTCCGATTACATTGCTAGAACCTGAATCCGCTGCCTTCAACGCATTCGGCCACCATGATGACGGCGCCGCCCTTGCGCACGGCACAGGCTGCATTGTCCATTGTCTTTTGCATCTGATAAACGTTGATATCTTTCGGATATCCGCCGCAGGAGGCGATCACTAGATCGGCTTCTTTCGGAATCACGCTTCCGTAGACTTCATCTACAAACTTGCAGGCTTCTTTGTGAGCCTTGATGTAATCACCGGCAAACATCTTGAGGAACTGATGCTTCGCATTCAGGATGGCGTTAAACAAAAAGAAGAGAGAGCGTCCTTTAGCGAAGAGTGCGACACCTTCCATCTGGTCTTCATAGCAGGGGTTGCCGGTGGTCTTGCCGAGGCCGGCTGCAGGATCGAGCATGAAGCTGTGGTTGACGCGAACCGTTTCCATGGCTGCGCAGCCCGGAAGAATGGCTTTACGGCCGCCGCCGTACCCGCTGAAGTAGTGATGAACGATTGTGCCGGTCAGAATGACGTGGTCGACGTCACAAAGGTGCTTATTGATCCAGACCGGCGTTCCTCGGGAAGTCGTGCCGAAGTACTTAAAGTCTTCCTGTTCATTGCAGAGACTGTTGTACATCTTGAGACGAGAGAAGCGACATCCTTGCCATACTGCTTTGACCATTTCTTCATCGGTCATAGGACGATGTGTACCGAGCGCGAAGACGATATGCATATCTTCGTCCTTGACGCCGAGCTTGTTCATCTCATTGACAAGAACCGGCATGAAGTCGAAGCTGTTGGCGACACGCGTCGGGTCATTGCAGATGAAGGCAATCTTCTGACCCGGCTTGATGATCTCGTTGATCGGAGGGCATCCGATCGGGTGGTAGATCGCCTCAAGAATTTCGTAGGGGATGTTTTTCATCGGCTCGAACTCTTTGGTGCGGACTTCCTTCAGCACCAGTGTCTCATCGAGTTCGATTTCTTTTGAGCCTTGCCCGTAGGGCAAAACGTACTTCTTCATGGAACCTCCTAATGTGGAACGTTAGAACCCGCCTGCCGGCTGCGTTAATAAAGATTTGTCTTGGGCGAGGCTGATGATCAAATGAATTTGGCCCCTCATCAGATCTTCAGGGGCTAAATATTAATACGTGTTACTAGTCTTGTCTCTCCTTCATTTTTTCTATCTCCGAACAGAAAATTTAGGAAATGACAGAAAGAAAAACGCCGGTCCTCCAACTTCCTTATAGCGGCGCCCTTAACAAGCAATAACAGTGCAAAAATTCTTTGAGCTGAAGTCTTCGCCAGGAAAGAGCGGTGCGACCTCGGAAGATTTCCTCTACTTGCCGAAACCAAGCAAGTAGAGCACTTCGGTTTTGGTAAAATTTGAGATTGTCTTTTTATAGCTTTAAGGACTCTTTTAAATGTCAGGACATTCCAAGTGGGCCAATATTCAACATAGAAAAGGCCGTCAGGATGCAAAGCGCTCCAATCTCTGGACCAAAGTCATTCGTGAAATCATCGTCGCAGCTCGTTTAGGCGGCGGAGACCCGGACATGAATCCGCGTCTGAGACTCTCTCTCTTGAAAGGCACGTGCAGCCAACGTGCCCAAAGACACTGTTAAAAATGCCATTCTGAAAGGTACCGGTCAGCTCGAAGGCGCCAACTACGAAGAAATTCGTTACGAAGGCTACGGCGTCGGCGGCGCAGCTCTGATTATCGACTGCACCACGGACAACCGCACACGTACCGTTGCAGACGTTCGCCACATCCTTTCTAAGAACGGCGGCAACCTCGGAACAGACGGCAGCGTTTCCTTCATGTTCAAGCACTGCGGCTATTTCCTCTTTGCTCCCGGACTGAAAGAAGACGATGTCATGGAAGTCGCTCTTGATAACGGCGCCGATGATGTTGTGACAGATGAAGACGGCTCCATCGAAGTCACTTGCGATCCGGCAGCTTTTGAAGCTCTGCATAAAGCCTTCACAGACAAAGGCTGGGAACCCGAAGTTGCTGAAGTCACCTGGAAGAGCGACTCTGAAACCGTTCTTACCGGCGACGAGGCCGAGCGCATGCAGCGCCTCATCGACGCTCTGGAAGACCTCGATGATGTCTCTGAGGTTTACACCACTGCCGTCTTTGAATAATTATTCTGTTCAACCTTGAAAATTAGAGAAATCCCATGAAGATTCTAGTTATCGGAAGCGGCGGCCGTGAGCACGCCCTGGCGTGGCGCTTGGCCCAATCTCCGCGAGTTGAAAAAGTCTATGTTGCTCCGGGCAATGCCGGAACGGCCGGTACGCCGAACCTTGAAAATTTGGCTATTTCCGACTTGAACGAACTCGCAGATTTCGCAGCTTCCAACGATATTGCTTTCACCGTCGTCGGTCCCGAAGCCCCGCTCGCCAAGGGTGTTGTCAACATCTTCCGCGACCGCGGCTTAAAGATCTTCGGACCGACCAAAGAAGCTGCCCAGCTGGAATCTTCTAAGGACTTCGCTAAAGCCTTTATGAAACGTCACGGCATCCCGACGGCCGAATACGAAACCTTTACGGATGCCGAAGCCGCTCATGCCTACGTCCGCCGCAAAGGCGCTCCGATCGTCATCAAAGCCGACGGTTTAGCCGCCGGCAAGGGTGTCGTTGTTGCGATGACGGAAGAAGACGCACACGAAGCCGTCGACTTCATGCTCCAGGACAATAAACTCGGTGACGCCGGCGCCCGTATCGTCATTGAAGATTACCTCGACGGCGAAGAAGCCAGTTCATCGTTATGGTAGACGGCGAACACGTCCTTTCGATGGCCACCAGCCAAGACCACAAGAGACTTCTCGACAACGACGAAGGCCCCAACACCGGCGGCATGGGTGCTTACTCTCCGGCTCCCGTTGTGACGCCTGAAATCTATCAGATGGTCATGGATCAGATCATTTATCCGACCGTCAGAGGGATGAAGGAAGACGGCATCGTCTTTACCGGTTTCCTCTACGCCGGACTGATGATCAGCAAAGATGCCTCCGGGAAACCCACGGTTAAGACACTGGAATTCAACTGCCGCTTCGGCGACCCCGAAACTCAGCCCATCATGTCTCGCTTAAAGAGCGACTTCTCCGAGCTGATTGAAGCTGGTATTGACGGCTCTTTGGACAAAGTCATTGCTGAATGGGATCCTCGCTGCGCATTGGGAGTCGTGCTGGCCTCTAAGGGCTATCCGACAGCACCAAGAAAAGGCGACGTCATCTCCGGCACTGAGCTCCAAGGCGACGACACCATCACTTTCCACGCCGGCACCAAGTTCAACGATAAAGGCGAATTGGTCACCAGCGGCGGCCGCGTTCTCTGCGTTGTAGGACTCGGTGATGATTTGCACCAGGCCCGCGACAAGGCTTACAAAGCTCTGGACAAAATTCACTTCGACGGTATGCAGTACCGTAAAGATATCGGTCACAGAGCCCTTTAAAAATTACTATATGCGCCACCCTAAACTTTTTTCGTTTATCGCAGCGCTCGGACTCGGGGCTTGTGTCAGTGCTTTCGCACAAACGACCTCGCCCCTGCCCGGTCCGTTTCCGACCGATCCGACCCCGAAACCTTTTGACTACCCCGAAGGCTTATCTACTCCTCAGTTCACCTTGGGCAGAATCCCGCCTCTGTCATCAGTTCGGAGATTTTCCGATTGTGCTCGGCGTCACGCCCCTTTCCGTTGTGACTAGAGCGTTCGGAGGCAGTCTGCATCACCTACCCGATCGTACGGACTACCTTTGCTATTCCGCTCCGATCCAAGAAACACCGAAGCCTAAGAAAAAGGCCAAGAAAAAGCCCGCCGAGGACGAAGTGCCTCCTCCCGAAGTCATCGGACAGAACATTTGGTTCATTATCGGTGAGCGCGGAGAAGTGACCGAAGCAAAGGCAGAGGCCGTCACCACCGATGGTGAACTCTGCCCCGCTCTGCCGGGAGCTTTTTCTAATGTTTCCTTCGGACCTTTCCGCATCGGCGTTAATTTGAAGCCCAAAGAAATCAAAAAACTTGAAATCCCTGAGCCCAGTGTGGCCGAGGAAGACTCTCCCCCTTTGGCGTTATTGGTTTGCGACCAACAAAAGAATCCCATCCTATCCATTACGGTTTCTTTGCCGTTGAAACCGATCCTGAGTTCGGACCTAAGAAAATGATCTCGACCGAGCTCGAATTCAAAGGAGCCTCTCATTGAGAATCGGCGTTTTCGGCGGAACATTTGATCCGGTGCACGAGTCACATATTCAAATGGGGCTTGACGCCCTGGAGCAATGCCATCTGGACAAAGTATTCTTTGTTCCGACCCGCCCTTGGCAGAAAACCGCCCGTGCCTCTGAAGAGGATCGAGCCGCCATGCTGAGCATGGCGCTTTCTCCACACCAAAACAAACTTATTGTCGATCGACGAGAGCTGGAGCGCACCGGCGCCTCTTATTCCATCGATACGCTCTATTCCTTCAGGCAAGAGTTCGGCCCGGAGACCCCGATTTATTTCATCATGGGCTCAGACCAATGGAAAAACCTGAAAACTTGGGTCTTATGGGAAAAATTTCCGCTTCTTTGCAACCTCTTAATTTATACGCGTGACGGTGAATTCAGCGACGATCCTTATGAAGGAAAGTTCCCGATAATTCCGGTCCAGGATCTCGGTTCGAATCCGGCGCCTAACGGTCTTATCGTACTTGCAAGAAGCGAACCGGCGCCGTACTCTTCAACTGCTATTCGCACAGCCTTTATTTGAAGAGCCTCTCGCTCACAAACGATTCCGGGGCTCACTGCCGACGTGCACCGATACATTCTTTTCCCGACCTCTATTTGCCGAGAGAAGGCGGCAGAGGAATTTAGTTCGGCTTCGCTTCGCCGCCGATTTGATAGGCCTACCTACTCAAGCGTGATGAAGGTGATTTCGGAAGGAACGCCTACGCGCATCGTGAAGCCGTTCCACAGTCCGGATCCGTTTGTCACATAGACCTTCTTTTCGCCTCGATCGTAGAAGCCGCTTACTAATCCGTCATTGAAATAGGCCAGGAGCGGATACATGAAGAAAATATGGCCTCCGTGCGTGTGGCCGGAAAGCTGGAGGTCAAATTTCTCTTTTGTCAGAGAACCTGTCTTTGGCTGGTGCGTCAAAAGAATTCTGAAATCCTCAGGACTTGTTCCGGAAAACGTCTTTTCAACGTTCGGCGGTTCTTCTCCGAAACGTGACGCACCGAGGTCTGTCGTTCCGCCGACCACTAACGATGCACCGTCTTTAGTCAGTACATCACTGGCGTTGCGCAGTATTTGATGCCAAGTGTCGGCAAAGCTGCCATCCACTCTTGATAGACAGAGTAGTACTCATGATTTCCGGATACGGCATAGACACCGTACTTGGACTTTAAATGCTTCAAAGGTTCAAGTTCAGGAAGGAGTTTTTGTACCCGACCATCGATAAAGTCACCCGTGACCATCACGATGTCGGGATTTAAATCATTGGTCCTTTTCACGATCTCGGACAGCCATTCTTTGCGCTGAACAGGCCCGACGTGCAGGTCGCTCAGTAAGGCGATCGTTGTTCCTTTCCATTGAGCAGGAAGGTTTTTAAAGACAATCGTTTCAGTCTTTACCTCAGGCACTTTGATGCCTTCATACATACCCCAAAAGCCGCCTGCGACAGAAACAATAAAAATCGGAACAATAAAGACAAGGCGATTGATGCTAAATCCGGTCTGTACGCCGAAAGTGCCGAGCAGCCAAAGTCCGAGAGAACAAATGTCTTTCAGCAAAAGCAAAAACGCCGCAAGAATAAGTGCTCCGTACAAGGCCTCCCAAGTAAGCATCCATGCGCCCTTGACTGCGGGCTCAAAGAACGTACCTCCGTTCATGGTGTAGGCCATGTACTTCATGGAAATCAGAAAGATTACCGCCGCGGATAAAAGTTTCCAAAACCAATGAATCTTAAGCGGCAGGACACCCGCTGCAAACCACATAACTGCCTAAAGGATGAGGCTCGGCCAAAACAGGAACATTTTTTCGTGAGTTGTTAGTTCAAATCTTTTAGATTTTTAGAAAACGATCCTTCGGAAAAAGAAAACTCAATTCACGGATATTTGCATGATTTTGTGATTTCCGGCTCGAAAAGAAGACTTTCTGCTGTTGAAAAGAAACCTGACTGAGTACAATTAACCGCTAACTAAACAAGAGAAAGTTCTATGGATATTCGTAAGTTACAGAGAGTGATCGTTAACGCACTTGAAGACGTCAAGGCACAAGATATCAAGATTTTCAACACCTCTAAGCAGACCGCTTTATTCGAGCGCGTCATCGTTGCAACCGCCAATTCCAACCGCCAGACTCGCGCTTTAGGCCACCATGTTTTCATGGAAGTTAAGGAAAACGGCGGAGACGCCGTCGGCATCGAAGGTCTGGAGACCGGCGAATGGGTTCTCGTCGACTGCGGAAGCGCCATCGTTCATATCATGCAGCCGGCTCTTCGTGCTTATTACAACCTTGAGGAACTCTGGGGCGCCCATCCCGTCCGTATGAAACTCCTTGAGAATGAAGACAAAGAAGAAGATTCTGAATAATTTTTACTATGAAAATTTCCGTCGTTGCCGTCGGTCTCAAAATACCCAAATGGGCTGATGAAGCATGCGAAGACTATCTGCATCGCTTTCCGTCGGATTGGAAGCTCGAATTAAAGACCGTCAAAGCCGAAGACAGGAACACGCGCACCATCCCGAAAGTGATGCAGGCCGAAGCGGAAAGGATTCGGGCCGCCCTGCCGAAGGATGCCATCAAGGTCATCATGGATGAGCGCGGCGCAGACCCGACCAGCACTAAGCTCGCCCAACAAATCAACTGCTGGGGCGACCAGGGACGCCCAATCGCCTTCATCATCGGGGGCGCCGACGGTATCGATCCGGGACTCAAAGCCGAGGCTGACTTTACGCTTCGTCTCTCTTCCCTGACCTTGCCGCACGCCATGGCTCGCGTTTTGCTCGTAGAGCAGATCTACCGCAGTTGGTCCCTTCTCCACAACCACCCCTATCATCGGGCTTAAGTTATGGATTTCTATCTTGCCTCCAAGTCGCCGCGCAGACGGGAGCTTTTGAAAGATGCGGGCTTTGACTTTGACATTCTTTTAAGCAAAACACCCGACTCCGTCAACGAAGATGTCCTGCCCGGCGAATCTCCCGAGAACTACGTGGCGCGCGTCACACGCGAAAAGGCTAAGTGGGGCCGTAAAGTAGCGGAAACCGAACGCGATTTGCTGCTTCCCGTCCTTGCCGCTGATACCACGGTTGCGTTAAACGGCAAAATTTACGGCAAGCCGGCAGACGAAAAGGAAGCTTTTGAATTCCTCAAAGATTTCTCGGGACAAACACACGAAGTTCTGACTGCAGTATGTTTGGTCGATAAAGGCGGAAAGCCAAGAGAAACTCTGACTAAGACGTTTGTCACCTTCCGCCCGCTCACCGACGAAGAAATCAACTCCTACATTGCCTCCGGAGAAGCCTTTGATAAGGCCGGCGGTTACGGGATTCAGGGATTAGCCGGTCAATTCGTCGAAAAAGTCGAAGGTTCTTACAGCGGCGTGATCGGTCTGCCCGTTGACGAAACCAAAGCCCTGCTCGCTGAAATCGGCATCCGGCCGCATTAAGTTCCTACAAAAGAGGTTACGGCCTTTTTGACACTTAGAATGGCTGAAAAAAGGCTGAATTCTTATGACCTCTACCGCGAAATACAAAACTTCCGCACCGAATAAACCAAAAAGCTGCTGGGACCTGTTTTGCTCTTTTACGCTGATGGCTATGCAGGCCTTCGGCGGCTCTACCGCAATTGCTCAGCAATTTCTCGTTGACCAAAAGAAATGGCTAACGCAGTCCGAGTTTCTTGACCTCCTGACCGTTTCTCAAGTCCTTCCGGGACCAAACATCATGATTTTGACCATCGTGGTGGGCGACCGACATTTCGGATGGAGAGGCGCACTTGCCTCTTTCCTCGGCATGATTACGCTTCCGGCAACGCTCATGCTCTCCGTCTTTGTCTTCTATCAACAGTACGCAGAGAACAAATGGGTATCCGATGCTCTGGTCGGTATGGCCGCATCTGCCTCAGGGATGGTGGCCGGCGCCGCTTATGAAAGCTTCTTTTACAACTGCAAAGAAAATATCATCACGCCGCCGGTCTGGATTTTTGGCTTGGTCATCACATTCATCACCGTCGGCATGCTGAAGATTTCCATGGTCTACATTCTGCCGATTGTCGGTATTCCTCTCTCCTTCTGGGCGTGGTACCGATTCATTAAGGAAAGGAGCGCTCGGTCATGACACCTGCCTTATTTGCCGGACTATTCTTCCACTTCATGCTGCTTTCGCTGATCGCGATCGGCGGCTTCATGGCTACGCTCCCCGGCATGTACTCCTACCTTGTGGATACGGCAGGACTGCTGACGCCGGAGACCTTTGCCAAGACGGTTGCGTTCGGCCAGTCCCTGCCGAGGCCCGAATGTACTGGTTGCGGCAGTGCTTGGCTGGGCAGCCGCCGGTCCTTTGGGTGCGCTCGCTACTTTCGGCGGAACTTCCATTCCTTTCTCGCTGATTGCCGTTCTTGCGGGAAGGTATATTCGCGAGCACGCTTCCTCGGTTTTCGTTAAGTCCTATAATGCCGGCATGGCGCCGATTGCCGTCGGGCTTTTATTTGCCACTGCTTATCTTCTTTTGGGAAACCAGCTTGATAACTGGCATGTGTGGGCCTGGGCCGGCGCCGTCACAATTATTGTTTGGAAAACCCATATTCCCCTCATTCTTTTAATTATGATTGGGGGAGTTATGGGACTATTAGGCTGTTTTTAGGAGGATTCAATGTCTCGTTATGTGTTAACGATCCAATCTCACGTTGCATACGGTTTTGTCGGTAATTCTGCCGCCGTTTTCCCGCTGCAGCTTTTTGGGTTTTAGTCCGATCGTTGTCAACACGGTTGAATTTTCCAATCATACGGGCCACCCGACGTTCCGAGGTCAGGTTTTTACTGCCGAGCTCATCCGCGACATTATTCTCGGCATTCGGGAACGCGGTCTCATACCCAAGATCGAAGGGCTGCTTTCAGGATATTTGGGTGACGCAAGCATCGGCAAAATTGTCTTAGAGTTAGCAACTGAAATCAAAGCGGCCAATCCCAACGCTGTTTGGCTGTGCGACCCGGTGATGGGCGACACGGATACCGGTGTTTTTGTCCGTCCCGATATCCCGCAGTTCATGAAGGAACATTTCCTCAACGGGTTGGCTGATATGACAAAACCAAATCAGTTTGAACTGGAACTGCTGAGCGGACGAAAGATGAGAAGCCGCCAGGAGGCAGTCGACACAGCGCGGGAGTTGTTCACGGACAAGGGTTGCCGTGTTACGTTTGTGACAAGTCTGCTGACACCAGACGTTCTTGCAGGCACAGTCGAGACCTTAGCCGTTACCAAGGATGATGCCTGGGTCGTCAGAACACCTCTTGTGGAACGAAAACCGACGCCTAACGGACAAGGCGATACCTTCTCATCCGTCGCTTTAGGCACTTACCTCAAAACAAAGTCAGCCAAAGACGCTTTAGAAGCTGCCGTCAACACACTTTACGGATTAGTTTCTCATATGGACAGCGGTGCTCTTGATCTTCCTCTCATTGATGAGCAGCGTCAGATCCTCAGTCCTGAACATCGTTTCGAAGCTGTTCGCTGCTAGCTCAAAATTTTCATCGCTCTAAAAGCTTCCATCTCGGAGGCTTTTTCTTTGCGTCCGTTGTGAGGCTCTCACGCGCTAGTGAACATCGCCTCCTTCCTATAATCAAAACACTTTGTTTTGTGAGGCGCATTATGTCTGTTGCTGTTTTTCCTCTCGGCCCCTTAGAAACCAATTGCTATATCGTTATCAACGAAGGCCAAGCTGTTGCAATTGATGTCGGCGGAGACCCCGCTCCCGTGAGCAAATATCTCAAAGAACACGGGTTAGAGCTGAAAGCAATCTGCATCACGCATATGCACTTTGACCATCTTTATGGCGTTGCCGCTTTAGCTGCCGAAACGCACGCTACGGTCTATACGCCGGAAAAAGATAAAGTCATCGCTTCCACAGTTCTTGGGCAGGGCGGATCTTCTGGTTTTCCTGCTGTCCCTAAATTTGAATCCGTCAGCATTGAGCCGGGAAATAAGACAGAGTTTGCCGGACTCGAATGCAAAGTTTTGAGTGTTCCCCGGACACACACCGGGCTCTGTGGCTTATTACTTCAAGAAAGAAAAGTGCGTCTTTGTCGGCGACACGCTTTTCTTAGAATCCATCGGCAGAACGGACTTCCCGTTCTCCAGTCATGAACAGCTTGTGACATCGATCCGCTCCGAGCTCTTCTCTTTGCCGGATGACACAATTGTCTCATCCGGCCACGGACCTGAGACCTCCATCGGCTACGAGAAAGAGCACAACGCCTTCCTGTAATCGAAAAATTCTCGCCTGTCAGCAGACAGCTACTCTGCCGGCAGGCGTTTGTTTTTCCTAAGAGCCCACTTTTTCAAAATATATTCCAGAAGAATAGGTTGTCGCGTGCAACGTAACTTTTGGATTTTTGCTTGCTGAGACTCAGAAATACGCAGGCACAAAAAACCGCTCAGACTTTCTCATCCAAGCGGCTTGTTGCAACCTTATCTAGCTTGCTACTTCATCAGGTGCAGACACCGGGTGATGACATCTTCTTCAAGCTGCCATTTGCCGTTGTCTTTAACTCCGAGCAGCTGGATTTCAAAAATCAATGTTGCATTCGGAGGAATAACAGAACCGGCGCCTCCGTCGCCATAGGCTAACTGAGACGGAATGAACAAACGGCGAACACCCCCGACCTTCATGCCGGCAACGCCGCGGTCCCAGCCCTGGATAACATAGCCTGCTCCGAGCGGGAATTCAAAAGGTTCGTTGCGGTCAACGCTGGAATCAAACTTTGTACCGTCTTCGAGCCAGCCTGTGTAATGAACACGAACGAGCTCACCACCGGGGCTTGGCCTCTGCACCTGTACCGACTTTGACGTCCACTATCTTTAAGTCTTGTATGTCTTGAGTGTCAATACCAAACATCGTTATCGCCTCCTATTGGCGCTTCACTAGTGATTCTTAGATTTTAGGCTCACTTGATTCCCCCTATTGGTGTAATCCCTCAGATTGAGAACTGAATTGGCACTACACTGCAACGAATTCAAAGAGGACTAATTGAATGTCGAATTCTTTTAAGACACTTGGGTTTGCACCCCAATTAGAAAAGTTAATCGAAGTCAACGGTTTTACGTCGCCGACTCCGATTCAAATGAAAGCCATCCCGCTCGTTCGACAGGGATACGATCTTTTGGCTGCAGCTCAGACCGGCACCGGTAAAACGGCTGCTTTTGTTCTGCCCATGCTGCAGAAGATGATAGAAGAACCGACGCTTTATCAAAAGCGCGTTCCTCGTGTTTTAGTTCTGACTCCTACCCGAGAGCTTGCCGCGCAAGTCGGAGAAACCATTCTTTCTCTCGGTAAAGACCTCGGTGTACGCTCTGCTGTCGTTTTCGGCGGTGTGGGCATCAATCCGCAAAAGGCTGCCATCGCCAAAGGGCTGGATTTCTTAGTGGCGACACCGGGTCGCCTACTCGATCTCATGAACCAGGGTTTTGCAGATCTATCTAAGACGCACATCCTGATTCTGGACGAAGCCGACCGTATGCTGGATATGGGCTTTCTCCCTGACTTAAAAGCGCATTCTGAAGGCGCTCCCGCCGGATCGCCAAACACTGCTCTTTTTCCGCAACGTTCTCACCGGAAATTAAAAAGCTCGCTTCCGAATTCCTCAATAAGCCTGAGTCCGTCGAAATCGAACGAAATAAGGACTCTCTTGTTCGCCAAACGCTTTACAGAGTTCCGAAAGCTAATAAACACACTGTCCTTCGCGACCTTATCGTCGACAACCAATGGGACCAGGTTTTGGTCTTTACCAGAACCAAATACGGCGCAGATAAGCTGGTTCGCCATCTGCTCAAAGACGGCCTGGTCGCCAAAGCCATTCACGGCGACAAATCTCAGAACGCCAGAACGACAGCGCTCAGAGAGTTCAAAGAGCACAAGCTGCCTATCTTGGTCGCCACCGACATCGCAGCCCGCGGCTTAGATATTGAAAAGCTTCCTCAGGTCGTCAACTACGAACTGCCTCAGCAGGCGGAAGACTACGTTCACCGTATCGGCAGAACGGGACGTGCCGGTGAAGCAGGAGAAGCTTATTCTCTGGTTTCTCCGGAAGAGTTGCCGCAGCTGGCTGCGATCGAAAAGTTCATCAAGAAGCCCCTGCCATTGTCCGATTTCCCCGGGCTGGATTACTCTGACTGGAAAGTTTCTGCTCCGACAAAGCCCCAGAACAAAAATCGCCGCCCCGGGCCAAGAAGAAACGCTCCTGCCGGATTCAAGCGCTCCGACGGGAAGCCCTCTGTTCGGCGTAAGGCCGCTCGCGGACAATAGCCTGTGTTCCACGGCTTTTTCCGTTCACTGGATAGATAACTTTTAGGCGGCCTCGGGAGTTTTCCTGCGGTCGCCTTCTTATAATCGGACAAGGATAGTTGTTTTTTTATGACCGAAGCCTGACACTTGAGCCGCTTCGGCCGATTTTTAATGTGGTTGTTTATGCAAACTCCGAAATTAAACGAAGTGAAGCAGCAAGCCGGCTTTTTCGTTGGAAGACATCAATATTGAAGGTTTCGCACCGATGCCTTCTCCGGCTGAAATCAAAAAAATGGCGCCTCTCACCGAAGCTGCTGCCGAGAACGTCAACAAGAGCAGAAATCAAATCAAGCAGATTTTGACGGGAGAAGATAACCGTTTGATGGTCATCACAGGCCCGTGCTCCATTCATGATCCGAAAGCGGCTCTGGATTACGCTCAGCGTTTAGCTGAACTCTCAGAACACATCTCAGAGACAATCTTCCCGGTCATGCGCGTGTATTTCGAGAAGCCTAGAACGGTCGTCGGCTGGAAGGGGTACATCAACGACCCGGACATGAACAACTCTTTCAACATGGCCAAGGGAATGCTCAAAGCCCGCGAGCTCATGATCAAAATCAATGAGATGGGCCTGGCCGTTGCCACCGAAGCCTTGGATCCCTTCGGTCCGCAGTACTTGGGCGAACTCGTCAGCTGGTATGCCATCGGTGCGCGCACAACCGAAAGTCAAACCCACAGAGAAATGGCGAGCGGTCTGTCTGCTCCGGTCGGTTTTAAGAACGGCACCGACGGCCTGTTAGACAGCTCGATTAATGCAGTTAAAGCCAGCCGCCAGAGCCACTACTTCCTCGGTATCTATGAAAACGGCCAAAGCTCCATCATCAAGACCAAAGGCAATCGCTACAGCCACCTAGTGCTCCGCGGAGGGGGCGGACGTCCGAACTTTGATACCGTGAGCGTCATGCTGGCTGAAAAAGCCCTCAAAAATGCCGGTGTCGAGTCCCGCATCGTTGTCGACTGCTCGCACGCCAACAGCATGAAAAATCCCGACCTGCAGCCGTTTGTTTTAAATGACTGCATCACTCAGATCGTCAACGGAAATAAATCGATTTGCGGCGTCATGCTGGAGAGCAACATCAATACCGGTAATCAAAAGATCCCTGCCGATCTTTCCCAGCTTAAGTACGGTGTCTCTGTCACCGATGCCTGCATAGACTGGGAAACTACCGAACATGCTTTGCGCATGACAAATCGTCGTCTTTTGGATAAGAAATTAAATGGTGAGTAAACGCTTACTTTTAACTGCCGCAGCGCTTGCTGCTCTGGCTTTAGCGGGGTGTTCTTCTACCGGACTGCATTCCGCTTTTATCCCGCACGCCGATCGTGCCGGTCTTGACCCGCTTCTGGATGCACCTTTGCGTACGGAAACCGTTTGCAAAGGTGCAGGACTTTTTACCGCCGGTACCAAACTTGCCGGTTTTTCCTTCGAATGTCCCGACCTGGACGTCGTTGCGACGTTGAACGAACTGCGGGATGCCGGCTGGCGTGTTGAGAAAATGCACATCGGCCGCCAGACGATCGAAAACGACGAAAGCGGTACTCCGCTCTCGGCAACGATTCGCAAAGTTTATTAATTTTCCATTGCGGAGGCTTCAGTGAACTCCTCTATCAGCAGCAGACTGTCTGCATTACGTTTTTTTTTGAAAGATCACGGTCTTAACGGCTGGATCGTCCCGATGGCAGACCCTCATCTTTCCGAATACGTAGATGAACACTATGCCTTCCGCAAGTGGCTTTCGGGCTTCACGGGCTCTGCAGGATCTCTCTTAGTGACCCAGGACGCCGCAGCGCTTGTCACCGACTCCCGCTACTGGGTTCAGGCCGAGCAGCAGCTCGAGGGCTCCGGCATTGAACTCGTTAAACTCAACCAAGGCTACGCCGCGGAGTCTGCCGACTGGTTTGCCGCGCACTTGATGGCCAACGACTGCGTCGGCATCAACTCCGAATTGATTTCCAGCAAAGACGCCAAGAATTACGCCCGAGTTTTTGCCGAGAAACATCTTCATCTCTCGCTGGTTCGTCAGACGCCCGAAGAAACCATCTGGGAAGAAAGACCGGAACGCGCTGAAAAAGCCGATCTTTGACCATACAGTTTCCCCGCGAAACCGAGAACAGAAACTTACCGCTCTGCGAGAGGTTCTCAAAAAAGAGGGCGCCGACTACCTGCTCACATCTAAGCTCGACGATATCGCCTGGATCTTTAATCTGCGCGGTTCCGATGTGCCGGACAACCCGGTCTTCTACGCCTACTCGCTGATTCCGGCTAAAGGGAATGCCACCCTTTTTATCAACGAAGAAAAAGTTCCTGCCGATCTGAAAGAACAATTGGCTGAGGAAGGAGTTGTCTTAGCACCTTACCATTCCGTCGGTGCAGCACTCGCATCTCTTTCCTCAGGAACCGTACTGGCTGACCCGGAAGAAATCAATGCGTCTTTTCTGTCACGCTTACCGGAACAAATCACTCAGCTGGAATTGCCTAATCCTATCGAGCTCATGAAAGCGCTTAAAACGCCGGAAGAGATCGAATTAATCTCGGAGGCGATGCTCAAAGACGGTGTTGCTTTAGTGCGGTTCTTCGCGTGGCTCGACCGCAATTTAGGCAAAGAGGAAATGACGGAGCAGTCGCTCGCCGACAAGCTTCTTTATTTCAGAAAATCTCTTCCGGGATACATTTCTCTTAGCTTCGAAACGATTTCTGCGTTCGGACCAAACGCCGCACTCCCCCACTACCAACCGGAGAAAACCGGAGGCGCCCAAATCAGGGGAACGGATTCCTTCTCATTGATTCCGGAGCTCAATTTCCAGAAGGTACGACGGACATCACCCGTACAAAGTTGATCGGCGAAGCAACCGACTTAATGAAGGAAGATTACACCGCTGTATTACGGGCAAATATTAGGCTCGCGATGGCAGTATTTCCCGACGGTATTTCCTCGCAGATATTAGACCCGATTGCGCGGGCACCCATCTGGCAACATTTTGCTAATTTTGGGCATGGAACGGGCCATGGCGTCGGATTTTTCCTTAATGTTCACGAAGGGCCGCAGAGGATTAGTTACCCGCGGATAAGCCCTCGTTTCGATGCGTTTATCTCGAAAGAGACAGCAATGTCCGAAGGCATGGTGACCAGTGATGAACCCGGTATTTATCGTCCCGGCCGCTGGGGTATCCGCATTGAAAATTTAGTGGCGACCGAATTCGCAGAAGAAAATGAATTCGGACGTTTCTTGAAATTCAGAACACTAACTCTTTGTCCGATAGACCTTTCTGCCGTCATTCCGGAAAGGCTGCAGCCCGACGAAAAGAAATGGCTGAACGAGTACCACACTCTTGTCCGTCAGAAGGTGCTCCCGCACATTCATGACGAGCGCACCATTGTGTGGCTCGTATGGAACACAAGAGAAATTTAAAACATGACCACAGAAAAAGTTAGTTTGAAACACTGGCTGGAAACGCGCTGGCGCGGAACGCTTATGGCCGTCATTATCGGCGCTGCCTCACTATTCGTCTCTGAGCACTACGGCGGTCCTGCTGTTTTGTTCGCTTGTTAATCGGTATGGCTTTCCACTTCCTCTCAGAGGACCGGAGAACGCTTGCCGGTATTCATTTTTGCTCCACAACCGTTCTCCGATGGGGCGTAGGCCTGTTAGGTGCCAAAATCACCGCGAGCCAGCTTGGGACTCCTGTCTCCGGCCCTGCTTGCCATGATTATCGGCGGTGTGTTTGCCACACTGCTCTTCGGCGCTTTCATTACCCGTTTTTCTAAAAGTGGCCGCTTACCGAAGGCACACTGGCTGCCGCCTCTACCGCTATTTGCGGTGCGTCTGCCGCTATTGCCTTAGCTGCCACATTCAACCATAAGCAGTTAAGAGAACAGGCTCTGCTTGCTATCGTGGTCACGGTTACCGCCCTGTCCACCCTCGCTATGGTTCTTTATCCGTTCATCTCCGGATGGTGCGGCTTTGACCACATCGATGCCGGCATCTTCTTAGGCGGTACCATTCACGACGTTGCACAGGTCGTGGGCGCCGGCGCCATGATCGGGCCGGACGCACTGGAAATCGCGAGCTTGACGAAGATGATTCGTGTCGCTCTTCTGATCCCGATCCTCATCATCTTCATGTTTGTCTTTTCCTCTAAGGCACATCGCACTGAAGAAGAGACAAGCCAAGCCCTGGTACAAGAACATTCCGATGTTCCTGCTCGGCTTCATCGCTCTGGCCGCTTTGAACTGCACTGGAATTATTCCGACGAATGTCTCCAACACACTCGGCGAAATCTCCAGACTGTTCATTTTGATCTCCATTTCCGCCCTTGGTTTAAAGACCTCTCTGGGCAAACTGAAGGAAGTCGGCTGGACACCGATCGTTCTGATGAGCATCGATACCGTCTTCCTCCTGCTGTGGGTTATCATCGGTATCTTCCTGATCCGCGGCTAACTTAGTGCTTTAGTTTCATCTTTCTTCTTAGGACTCGGTTCGCTAGAATCGAGTCCTTATTTTTTACCGATCCCTCTGCCGGCGCTTCCTTCTCCGAACTTTCCGCTCATGACCGTACTGAAAATCCTCTATCAAGACGAAGACCTTGTCGTTGTCTCCAAGCCGGAAAAGATGCTGACGCACCGAACGGAAATTGCCAACGGCGACACCGAGTTTGCACTGCAGTTGCTGCGCGATCAGATCGGCCAACGCGTGAGTCCGGTTTATCGTCTGATCGAGGCACTTCCGGAATCCCTGATGTTCGCTCAACAGGGAGATAGTTTCGGCACTGAGTCAGCAAACTCATGAAACTTTCCATAAACGCTACTACGCAGTCGCACGCGGCTGGACACCGGAAGATATTGAAATCCGCCATGCACTAAAGCCCCCGGTTGATCCCTACCTGAGAGTTCAGAAGACAGTAGCTCAAGACGCACTCTCTTATCTTCATAAATTGGCAGAAGCCGAGGTACCCGTTCCTTCGGGAAAATTTGATACCACCCGCCTCTCCTTAGTTCTTCTTGAACTCGCTACCGGCAGGCGTCATCAACTGAGACGACATCTCAAACATCTCGCACATCCGATCATCGGAGATGCGACTTACGGCAAAGGGCCTCTGAACCGCGCTCTTGCGGAGTATTTCGGCGGAGATCGTCTCCTTCTCCACTGCGGCCGAATCAGCTTCATCCATCCTCGGACTCAAAAACGACTCACCATTGAAGACCAGCCGAGCGGCCTTATGCTGCAGATCATCGAGCGTCTCAGATGGGGTAATTCTTTGCATGCTTCTTATTTTAAAGAATGGCATTTATTTGATTATTCAGATATTTTGCTAAAATAATGTCTGAAGAAGACCTTAATACTTTTAAGCCTTGAAATTAAAAGGCTTTGCGTTCCCACCGCCGCAAATAAAACGGGAAATATTTGCGAAATCTTTTAAAAGAATGGGATTTATTTTTGTTTTAGATGGTTTTGAGTCGTATACTGAGTCGATCAAACCTCGTTTAGGAGAACTTATAAAAATGAAGCACGGAAAACTTGTCACTTCCATTTTGGTTTTATCCTTAGCTGCTGTGACTGCTGCATTTGCCAGCATGGCAAAAGCCCGCTCCTTAGAACAAATTAAGGCCTCCGGCGAACTCTTAGTCGGTTCTACCGGCGATTACAAGCCGATGAGCTACCTCAACAAAGAAACCGGGAAATACGAAGGCTTTGACGCAGAAATGGCTCAGTCCCTGGCCAAGTACCTCGGCGTCAAGCTCAAATATGTTCCGACAACTTGGAAGACCTTACAGGCCGACACAATGGCCGATAAGTTTGACGTTGCCATGAGCGGTATTCCGTCACAGACGCTCGTAAAAAAGTCATGACCATGTCCGACGGTTATCTCACTTTCGGTAAAACGATTCTCGTCACTAAGAACAAAGGCTGGTCAGTTCAAAGAATTGAACGACGTCAACCAGCCGACTGTTCGCGTCATGTACAACCCGGGAGGCACAACGAAAAGTTTGCCAAGGAAATGACTCCGAAAGCTCAGCTCATGATGCATGAACACAACGCCGAGATTCCGGGCTTTGGTCGGCGAAGGCAAAGCCGATGTCATGATCACCGAAACGATGGAAGCTCGCCGCTACGCCAAGGACAATCCTAAGGTTGCTGCTCCGCTGGTCGACAAACCCTTCACAGAAAACCACTTCGGCGTTCTGATGAAACAGGGTTATCCGAAACTTGAAGCCACTGTGAACGACTGGATGAAGACCATCAAGGACAACGGCACCATGGCTAAGTGGGAAGAACAGTACATTAAGTAATCTTCATTTGACGCCTTAGTCAAAACAGGCCGCAGACAAAACCGATCGTGTCGGAATTTGTGCGGCTTTTCACTTAAACCGGAACACTATTTCTTAGTCTTCAATAGTTTTGGGATTTCTTGCCACTAACGCCCTCTTGAACTGCAAGCGAGGTCGTATAATTTTTCCTAAGCAACCAAGGCGACCGAACCCCCTCAAATCCCAGAATTCTTCTACTCGCCTTCATGTTAAAAACGATAACTATCGGCATATGCTTAATCGAAGACGTTTCTTAGCATTAGCTACTTTAGCTTCTTCTGCAGGCCTGCCCTTTTTGTCGGCTTGTACTTCCGGAACGAAGCAAACCGATGTTGTGATTATCGGGGCGGGTCATTCAGGTCTTGCCGCGGCTGTCTCCGCAGCTCAGCAAGGCGCTAAGGTCACTGTCATAGAAAAACGTCCCTTTGTAGGACTCAATACTCACTCTGACCGCGGCCTTTTTGCGTCGAGCCTTTCTCCGAAAGGTTTGCCGTCATACGGCGACTCTCCGGAAAATCATTTTCAGCAGTCTTATAGCGCGGGATCGTCTCTGGCAGATGTCGAACTCCTCCGAACATATGCACGAAAGGCGCCCGAAACGCTGGCGTGGTTAGATTCTTTGGGAATGCGTTTTGCTGAAAATCCGATCAACTCAAACTCTCTGGGCGCCGATGCTACCAGCCGCTTCACAGCGGTTATACGGAAACTTTATACCGAGAGGCTCTGATACGCGGAGTCGAGTTCGTCTTCGGTCATCCGGTAGAGAGTCTCGCTATTCGAAATGACAAGACCTGCTCAGTGTCTGCCAAAAATGTGAAAGGTGAATCGGAGACATGGGAAGCCCAAAAGGCTGTCATCCTTTGCTCGGGAGGATTCGGTGCCAACAAAGAGCTTATTGCTCAGTATGCCCCGAGATACAAGGACTTGAATTCGGACAATGAACTCGGCTCCACCGGTGAAGTCTTGTTATTGGCCCAGAAAATCGGAGCAGGTTTAACCGGGATGGACCGCATTTCATGTCTTCCGCGCCCTCCTGGAAACTTACATTCTCAAGGCTATCTGCACTTGGACCTCTCTCGTTTTTCTTTACATCAACGGCAACGGAAACGGTTTGTCTCGGAGGATGCACTCCGGCCGCAATTACTCCAAGCCTTCTTTGAACAAGGCAATCGGAATATTTTTGAAATCGCAGATGACGCAACCGTCAACGGTTACCAAATGGATATCCAGCGCGATTTATGGCGCGGCATCGAAAACGGAACCGTCTTTCGTGGAAAAACGCTGGAAGATTTAGCTGAGAAATTGCTGTTCCGGCCTCTTCCCTTGCCGAGACCGTATCGCGCTACAACCACTATGTAGAGCAAAAAGAAGATCTTGAATTCGGTAAGAGCCAAGTCAACTGTCTCCACAAACTTGAAATCGCACCTTTCTGGGCTGTCCGAGTTGAAATGATGGTGCATGAAACCCTCGGCGGCTTGATCGTTGATCCCCTCTGCAGAGTTCTTACAGAAGATGGTTTACCGATCAAGGGACTGTACGCTGCAGGCTCAATCATCGGCAATCTGCACGGAGACAACCGCCTCGGAGGCAACGGGATTTCTTCAGCCATCACTTTAGGAAAACTGGCAGGACAACAAGCTGCTGCGGGGACAAAAGCATGAAAAAAGTTTGTCTTGCCTTCCTGCTCTTCTGTTCAGCCTGCTTTGCCAACACAACGGCGGATACCCATAATCTCGGCTCATCTGACACGATCACCATCGGGATTGCTGACGAATTTAGTCCGGACTTTTGGCCCCAGGTGCTCGGACCTACACTCGAATATCTCAGGGAGGCTCTGCCGCACCTGACAATCAAAACTAAGGAGGTTGATCTTCAGAAAACTGACGCTCTGAAATCGAGCAACGTTGATCTGTTCATTGCTCCTCCTTTGATCTTCTGGTCCCAGCTTCTCGAGAACGGGGCCTCGGCAATCGGTATGTTGTCACCTTTGCACAGCAAAAGATCCCAGAACTTCCACTGCGGGTGTGCTGATCACCAAGGCTGACAGAAAAGATCTGAGAAACGAAAAAGATCTCTCAAATAAGAAGATTGCTGTTCGTGCCAAAGGTCTCAATCACGAATATTTACTGCTCAAACACTGGCTAAGTAAAAAGGGAATGCAGTTAATAGAGAAATCAGCCGATGTCCTGTCTTTGACACCTAAATCGCTGGGTCCCCAGAGTGCTTTGGGCTTTAATTAAGTTTTTTAACTGTAAAACTCCCCTCCGGATTTTTATTTCATCTTTCGCTAAATCTGATAAACGGCGCCCAGAGCTTCCTTGTCCGTATCGAAGCGTGTCTTCAGACAGTGTGCAAGCTCGTTCTTGTCTGCTACGGGCGGCAGAGGAGTTAAATCTACGCAGTTCATGATCCGGCTTAGGTCTGTCTCTTCGTACAGGTGTATCGGTGCATGCGGATCATCATCCTGCGGCCGACGCAGAATTTGTCTCAACGGCCTATAAAGGGCCGGCTGTTCTTTGTCCAGCTGAACCGACAGCTTGGCGGTGTTGAGCGCCGCAAGTATTTGTTCTGTCGTCATTGGGCTGCCTGCAAGCTTGAGCTTCTTGCTTAATATTCGAAGCAGGATGAGAGCCAGAACGCAGATCAAGACCTGTGCTTCGATGTGTTCATCTGTGTAGACATACATCGGCCTTAAATTGAAGTTTGTCTTCATAATCCGGAAGCATTCTTCAATCTGCGCCTGCTTTTTGTATTGTTCGATAATCTCCCAGCCCGACAGTTCTTTCTTTTCTTCTGCCGGAAGTTTTACCCATTCCTTGTCGAACTCTCGAGAGTCTTTGAACAAATAGGCGTAATAACCGGCAAGCTTCTTATCTTTAGCAAGCTCCTTCTCGTTGATTTTTTGAGCTTTATTTTTTCCGGTCTCAATGTATTTTTTCCAACCGAATGTGGCCAGCGGGAGCTTGGCATGATGAGCAATAGCTTCTCTGGCTCCTTGCTCATGCATTTCAATTTTGAACATGTCTTCCCGATACCGTTTCTCGCTCCAGCCAATGACCATTCGGTAATTGGTTTGAACGACTCCGTCTTCATCGATAAGACTTGAAGGAATGATTTTTATCTTTCGTTCTTTTTCCTTATCCCATTGCCAGCCTGTGTCTTTAAGCCATTCATCTACAGAACCTTGCTTGGCTTTGGACAAGCTGTGCGCCAGCAGGAAGCCCTGATTTTCTTTGACCAAGCGGATCAGGTTCGCATTCGTGTTGAGTCCGTTGTCTGCAACAACAACGGCGTTTGTAATCTTGTAAGTTTTGGCGAGTTCGTCGATCGAGCACTTCATCGTTGTTTTCTCCGAGCTGTTGCCCGGATAAACTCTGAAGTCGATAGGGATTCCGTCTCTGTCGACAACCATCGCGCATGGAGACGATCGGATCCTTTCTGCATTCTTTCGACGGTCCTCTCATGCGTAAAGAGCTTGTTCTGGCTCTTTCAAGCTTCTCAATGAGCTGTCTTCTCTCTTCAGAGGTGGCTCCTGAAGGAAGCGCACTGAGCTGCTTTTCTACTTCCATTGCCCACTGGTGCTCATCGTCCCAGACCGTTTCAAACCAGGTATTTGTTACGTCGTAAAAGACCACGGATAAATCACGAGGCATTGCTTGATTCAAAGCTTTATTCAGACCTCGCAGGATAGGTTTTTTGATCCGGGCGGCAAAGGAAAGCATCCTGTAAAGGCTTTTTAAATTAGTCTCGGCCAAGGAATTTCCAAGCCAATTCGTTTGAGAGCGGTAATGTTTCAGATGAGAGCTCGGGGAGACGATTCTGTTGACAACCGTCTGCCAAAGCAGTGCCTCGGCATCAAATTCAATATCGGTCTTGGACTGCTGATAACGGATCAACGCTTTGAGTTTGAGTGTTTCATTCCAGATTGGCTTGAGGATGTAGTTTGCGTAACAAAGCACCGGCTCTCCGGCATACGGAAGAGACGGACGCTTCTTCGGAATTTCCTCTAAAAGCTGCTTTGTTCTCTCGGTAGCTTGATTGGGTGCGGATCTTTTCTTTAGTTCAGCGCGGAGCTTCTCTAAAGCCAGAGGATCTTTAGCAAGCAACTCTGACTTACTTCCCAAGGCTTTTCCGATGCAGCCTTTTGTGGACTTTTTCCCGGACTTAGTCGTATAGACGATCGAATAGCCTTCGTAGAGCCGGTCTCCTCGGATTACTAAATACATAACGATCCTCGCTGTTGTGGACAACTAATTATACCGCAATTCGCTATAAATTCGCCATCATGAAATAATTTAAAGGGTGGGCTAAAGAAATTCGGAGTTCCCTTGTTGAGATACTCCGAAAATTTTTGAGGTCTATTTAGCTGTCAAACGCAGGGGTTAGAGAAATACCAGCCGATGTTCTCGAGATGGGTTTTCGAAATCCCGGTGTTCTCTCTGCGGTTCTTTCCGGAGAAGCGGATTTTGGTCTATTAGCGTATTGCGAACTAGAAAATGCTCTTAAAAGCGGTGCGTTAGAGCCGGGTAAGATCAAAGTCGTCTCCGGAAAAAACCGACCGAACTCTGCTCGCGCACCACTGAGCTCTTCCCGAATATCGTGGTCGGTGCCTACCCGAATACTCCCTCGGATAAAGCCGCCGCGATCACAGCAGCGCTTTATGACATGCCCGCTTTAAAGAATACGTACCGCTGGAGTTATGCAAACTGTTTTGATTCTTTGGACGAAGCCGCCAAAAAGAGCTGGCCCTAGGCCCTTACCAATATCTTCAAGAATGGCGTCCCGAAGCGCTTTGGCAGTGATTCTCGACAGAAATTCTTCTATTTGGCGCATTGGTTCTTGCGGCAGCATGGCATATTTTCCGAGTCAACAGGCTCGTTGCTCTCAGAACAGAAGAACTGCGCACAGCACTCATCGAGAAACAGAAGCTCTCAGAAAAAGAAAAGGAGAGCAGAGAAAAGCTCAGCGCTCTAGAGAAAAACGGGCTGATCAGCCATCTTTCGAGTCTTATTGCGCATGAACTCAAACAGCCGCTCGGAGCCATTACCAATTACACCGCCGGCCTCAAGGCCCATCTGGCTCGCCGGAGAGCCCGATCCCGATCTGGTGAACCACGTTTTAGACAAAATATCTCAGCAAAGTCGAGATGCTTCATCCGTTATCGACTTCGTCAGAAGCTTTGCCAAGCCGTCTTCACCTGCCGGCGCCGGCACTGTCAAATGCGACCCGAGCACAGTCGCTCAAAAAGCTATTGAAACATTGAAATTAAGTGGAAACTTTTCAGGGAGAAATCCGTACCGATATCTCACATACTCCATGGTGCGGTGCAGATCCCAAAGGCCTTGAACTTGCTCTTTACAACGTCCTAAAGAATGCCGCAGAAGCCTGCGGCCATGTCTCAAAGCCTTGTATTAACGTAACGATCCGGGAATATGACGGGTACGTTGAGTTCTCTATTGCAGACAACGGACCGGCACTCACAGAAGATGATGTACACAGAATCCTGCAGACGAGAATAAGCACTAAGAGAGAAGGGCTTGGACTCGGAATGAAGATCGTAGAAAATATTGTCGAGAAATGCGGCGGACGCCTTGAGTTACAGAGAAACCAGCCTTCCGGACTTCGGGTTTTAATTCAAATCCCAATCGAAAAATTATGACAAAAGACCGATTAACAATCGTTCGAATCGTCGATGACAACGACGAGTACAGAAATTCGGAGACATTCTTGTTAAGAATGTTCGGATATAGCGTTGTTGACTACCCCAGCGCTCTGGATTTTTTAGAGAAAGATGACCCTGCCATCCCGGGCTGTCTGATTTTGGATGTGAAAATGCCGGAAATGTCCGGTCTGGAGCTCCAAAAAGTTATGACAGAAAAAGAGCTTGGATTACCCATCATTTTTCTGACCGGTCACGGTGACGTCGAAATGGCGGTTAATACTTTGCATCACGGTGCTTCCGATTTCCTTTTAAAGCCGGTAGCCCCTGAACGGCTTAAAGAAAGTGTTGCTCGGGCTATAGAGGCGGATCGCAACAACCGTACTAAGAAAAGAATCCAGGAAGAAGCCGAAGAAAAATATAACCAGCTCACAGAACGAGAAAAAGATGTCTGTCGCTTAGTCGTTCAAGGCTTGCTCAATAAGCAGATTGCAATTGAGCTCGGAATCTCGGAGCACACAGTTAAAGTTCACCGAGCCTCAATCAAATATAAATTACAGGTTCAAACACCTGTGGATCTCGTTAACCTCGTTCAGCAGGTAAACGAAACGAAGGAGAGGCGCCGCAGAGGCCCTCTCCTTTTTTGTCATGCCGGAAGTGAGACTACTTTCCGTTTGCGATTGCGATACCTGTCAGGCGACCGAACGTGAAAATATCTGCGATGGCATTACCGCCCAAGCGGTTAGAACCATGAATACCGCCGGTCACTTCGCCGACAGCATGGAGTCCGGGAATAACCTGACCGTGTCTGTCAATGACCTGAGTGTCGGTATTGATCACAACACCGCCCATGTGGTGTGGTGAACAAGACATGCCGGCGTAACCAGCCCAGAACGGAGCTTTCTCAATCTTTCTCAGGTTGTTAGGTTTCTTACCGCCAGCATCGTGACCAGCTTCACAGCCCTTGTTGTACTCTTCAACGGTCTTAACAAGGTTTTGCAGGATCAATACCGGCCTTCTTAGCTAACTCTTCAAGCGTGTCGGCTCTCCAGTCCCCGGTCAGGGCGAACGTACATAATTTTTAACAAAACATCCTTAACTCATTAAAAAGTCGACAAAAACTATTGACTTTTTTTTGAAATATGACATATAATATATATGTCTATAATTTAATAGGTGGCATGATGGCTGTCAGCAAGGAAATCCTCGACCTTATCCCGCAAGGCTGCAAGGTCAACTGGAACGAGAAACAACAACGCTTCTATGTGTACAAGTCCACTTATTACTACAGTAAGGAAACACAAAAAGATCTCGTGAACAGCGTACCCAGGTCGGTACGATCGTTAACGGCGTATTTACTTATGCCAAAAGCTACCTGCTTAAACAGCAAAATCAAGGATTTGAAGCAGGAGGTTAAGTCTTCGACTGCTGATGTCGTTAACAAAACTTCTGAAATTCTGTCCAATGAGGTCATTGATCCCCGTCAGGCTGCGAAGGTTCAATATCCTTTGGCGTACGTGTATTTTGGTTGCTCTGCTCAGCTCGTTGTCCGGGCAGACAAGCTGTGTTCAAAATCGTTGATTATTGGAGCAACCCATCGGGCAGCTCTGGAAACAGTATTTTGAAGACTTTCCCAAGCAGGACATTTCTCTCACGATACCGTTCGGCGTCTTCTTATGCTGATAGATCCTGAACAATTGGGGCTTTTACGGCAGACTTGTAGAACCGCTGCTTCACAAATTTACTTCTCAATTGTTGCAGTGGACGGTCAAGCGGTCAAAGCCTCCAGAAGAAGTGGAGAAAGAGCCGGTAAATACATCCTTACCTTCTATGACACTGAAAATGGAATTGCTTTAGGGACAAAAAGCTCATCGGGAGCAAGGAAAATGAGATCACGCACGCCGCCTCAATGGTTGAGGGGCTCGATTTTGCAGGATGCATTGTTACGACCGATGCGCTCAATACGCAGGAAAAAAGTTCGCTTCAGCTTTAATCCAAAAGAAAGGCAGACTACTGCCTTGCGGTGAAACAGAACCACAAATCGTTGTTTTATGACATACAGTTAAGTTTTGTGGATCGCACCGAAACCCGCACGCTGGAGATCGAAAAAAGTTGAACTCGGACATGGAAGAATTGAGACAAGAAAAGATTTCTGTGCTTCCGGGAAGTTGTCTGTCTGCAGCCTTATTGAAGAAATGGATAGGGCTGGATGAAGGCACGATCATTAAAGCTACGACAGAGAGCATTAACAAGACAACCGGCGAGATCAGTTCTCTTGATCGCTACTACATTAGCTCCCTGAACTTCTTTAATGCCCATATCGCAGAACAATGTGCCAGAGCCGTTAGACGTCATTGGGGAATTGAAAATGACCTCCACTATGTTCTGGATGTTAACTTCTACCAAGATAGGACACAGTGCAAAAACGCTAACTATCTGCAAAACAGAGTCCTCTTGAATAAATGGGCGCTTGGGATGATCAGAAAACTTCAAAAAGAAGAGGAAACCGAAACCGGCAAAGAGGCTAAAAGCGTGAAGCGAATCATGGCTAAGCTGCAGTCTCCGACGGCTGCTCTGGAGGCGTTGGCCACGCTAATTAACAAATAAATTCATGCGTAGCCCTGGTCCCCTGGTCTCCAATCCTTTCAGATTGTCTTTCTGATGACCGACGTTGTTTAGACTCTGGCCGTAGTCGTCCTGAATACAAAATGCTGTCTGCTTCGGAAGTGCAAGAATTGCATCACGCATTTGGTCACGTCTGGAGTCTTCGGCAATAAATCTCTTTCCGTCGAAACCAACCATGATCATATTCTGAGGCCAAGAGAACATATTGACTCTGAGCTTGCGTCCCGGAGGGCAGCCGGGGTTGCACTAGATATGGTCCATACCGGTAACATCGGCGCCGATATCCTGCATCATGACAAGTACTTCACCCGTAGAAGCAGCAGGGTTGTTTGTCGTTGTCAGGTTGTACAGACGGGGATCGTGCATCGATCTCATTTCACGGTTAGCAGCAAATCCGCCCGGGCAGGCAACAACGGCCTTAAGAGCTCGGACAAAGACATGCTGACCGTCTTTATTCACATATTCGACACCGGGAGGACTCTTCCGCTCAATTGGTTTTCGCGGATGATGTCCACGACTTTAGCTTGTGTCTGAATCATCACGCCAAGCTTCTTAGCTTCTTCGGAAAGTACGCGAATATAATCGGAACCTTTGCTGGCTGCTGTTGCATGAGAACGCGGCCAAAAGAGCGCCGTAAACCTGAAGGATCTTGGGCTGGAACTTAACGCCTTTGGACTCTAACCACTTCAATGTGTCGTAAGAGTTATGAGTGAGCGTGTTGACGAGATCCGGATTACCGCGGAAATCACCGCCTTTGAGTGTTTGCTGAGCATGAAGTTCGGGACTGTCTTCAATGCCCTGTTCTTTCTGTTTCGGATCGGCAGTATTGAATGCACCTGTTGCAATCGCGGTGTTGCCGCCTAAGAAGGCAAGTTTTTCAAGAACCAGGATATCCTTTACGCCGCGTTCTGCGGCAGATACTGCAGTTGCAAGACCGGCGTCACCGGAACCGATAATGACAACATTAACTGTCTTGTCCCACTTCTGAGGTTTCTTTGCTGAAGCTTCTGCAACGTTAGTCACCGCCATAACGGAAGCTGTCGCTGCACTTAACGATGCGTCCATGAAAACTCGTCTTGATAATCCCATCATTTCTCCGTAAATGTCTTATGCCCTAAATTCTTTATATAAGGGCATGCCTAAGCACCGACAGAGTCGGTGCAGCTCCGGTCCTCTTAACGAGCACCGGAGTTTATTATCGTTGACTATTTTGACGGATTAAAGATGGAGTCCAGCCAAGGCTTCATATCAAAGTCCTTGGTCAGGTTCTCCGGAAGGTACGGATTGTTGGCCCCGTCTGTGCCCGCTTTCTCAGGTAAACGGATAGAGAACTTGTTTTGTTTACATCCCGTCTCTTTCCACAGCTGAGTAATCCCTTTAGCGGTAATGTGTTTGAACAGTGCCTGGCTGTAGTCTTGAAGCCAACGGAACGTGTCCACGCCATTTTCCCTCAGGGTAGCGTCAATGGACAGAGCGATACACATCGCTTCCATGTACTGGGGAGAATGCTTATGCTGGCTGTTTTTACGCAGAATGGCAACGCCGCGTATTGCACGTTCAACTTTATTCGTACAGGGAGGGATCTCAGAATTTTCTAAGAAGGTCTTAAAGTCCTCCCGGGCATTAAGGTAATAGACACATGGCTTGGCAGCGGGATGATCCTTTGCTTTTTCCCAGACAGATCCCTTTTGCCTGACCAGCCCCTCGCTTGCCTGCATCATCATCCGGTCAAGGCATTTCATCAGCTTGGCCTGAGTTAGCCTGGCTTTTTCCGGGCTGATAAGCCCATCATTTTTCTGGGCTTCAAATAAGAAGATCGAGTTAATTGCTCTTAATGCGGCGTGCAGCTTCATGCCTTCGGTATCGGCTTTGAGCAATTTTTCAAGCTGCTGCATAAGGAACGCTTCCGGTTTATCGAGAAGCTTCTTGAAGAGATCCGAGGGCAGAACGACCTTCAGGATCTC
>VOFK01001404.1_pt1 | contig 29097 bp, 56 predicted proteins | sample 5384121 | NCBI WGS metagenome assembly VOFK01 (sample SAMN12384730, study PRJNA508395) | human gut metagenome | isolation source: healthy gut J | host: Homo sapiens | reverse complement strand
TCAATTGTACTTCGTTCAGTTACGTATTGTGATGATATACGGAGGTTTGGGTATGGAGTTTATTGTTAAAGAAAATGAAAATCATCAGCTGGAAAGTATTGTAAACCAAAATGACAAAATATAAAATGAACTGGGTTGCCATAGGTAAAAAACTGGGGAGAAATGTTTCTTCCGGATGGAATTGTAGGAAGAATAGAAAGAACAATATCTGAAGACGGAAAGATAACTGAAAATATATTTTTTTAATAATAGGGATTGTGAGTATTTTTCCTCAAAAAAGTGGGAATAGGTATTGCAGTACCATTTTCGGATAATTATACGGCTGCTGAAATCTGTATGCGAAGAGCGTTGTCATGCACACATCCGTTGTGGCGAAAGTCAGAGCTATATTGCCGGGATCAGAATGGGAGGAGAAAAATCCAAATCTTGGGTTGGTTCTGAAAAAAGGGAAAAATAGAAGATTACAGCATTATAAAAATGAAAAAGAACTTAGCAATGACCGGGGGAATCATTATATTAAATCTAAAATAAACAATTTAAAACCGGGAAATGACCGTAATCCAATGGGATCTTTTCTGGTATGACGATCAAAGGGATTTTTGAAGAAAAATTGCTTCATCAGGGAAGGGCAGCTGTTGATACAGTTGGAACATGGAATTTATTTTGAGGGCGAGAACTAAGCTTTCATATAAAAGCAGATAAAGCAATCTGGCATGAAAAAAGAAATCAAAAGTCACTCTTGCAGGTGAAAAAATTTCAACTGAAAAAAAGAAAGCGGTAATTGCATAGATTATAGAATTAAAATGGATTCTGTAAGTCGAGGGTGAAAAAAAGAGTTCTTCATAAAAGGGAGAAGAATACAGTACATCTGCGGTTATTCTGGTATTACCAAGGGGTGGAGAAGCTTGACAGAAAAAGATGCAGATTTATTGTTGAAAAACAGCAGTATTTTCGCGATGGAAGCCTTTTAGATGGTGCATTTCTCACTTATGATAATGAAGATAAGCGATTGGTTTATGAAAAAAAGAATACGATCATAACGGTGGCAGGGAAAGAGTGGGAATGGGGGGGCACTTCTGGCGCTCTGGCTGCAGAAAAAATAAAGATATGAAAGTGGAAAAAGCACTGCAGAAATATACCGAATACATATACAGAGAGCTCTACGATGAGAATACAGGTATTGTATACAATGATGCAGGAAGAGATAATACCTGGAACCGTTTGTACAATTATCCATGGCTTGCAATTTTTTTCATGGAAAGCGGATTGTTAATGAGGTTGCTGATCTTAAAAAATATGGCAAATCTTATTATGCACAAGACAACTTATTCTTTTTCAATCCTTAGCCACTGGAATCTGTGAATTTGTTGAAAAAATATTATATGGAAAGAGAGGCAGAGGAAATTAATGATACTATGAAATGGACATCATGGCGAAATTCATATGTAAAAACGGTTATGTTATACCGCATGAAGTAAAAAATGAGAGTATTGTTGCCCCTGCAGTAAAATTATCTTTTTTCAGTTATTTCGAACTTATAAAAAATATTATATCTGAAGAAGGAAAAGAAACAATTCATGGTGCTGTTTAATGGACATCAGCCAGATTTTCATATGTATGAAAAATGCGATTCGTCATTGGGACGGTTATTGGTTTGGAAAGTACAAAAACCTTGGAGATACATTTCCATTACTGGAGTTCTTTAAGTGGTGTTGCTTTTCGGGAATATGAAAAAAAATAACCGGTGAGAGATCATATGGTGTAAAGGCGGAAAATTCATTGCGAGGTGTACTAAGTATGATAAATGGTGATGGAAGTGCAAGCTGCGCATATGTATATCCTTTTTATGGTTAATAAGGTAAGATGCCAGTATGCGGATCCATGGGCAAATGATCGGGACTGGGCTTTGTACTACTACTTGAAAGAGGGCAAAAATTATGACTGAGTTAGAAAATAAAGGTGGCTTTACCTTGCCTGGTGAGGCTGGTTATGAAAAAATTGACCTTAGAACTTGCAAAAAATGGGGGAGCAGATGTAATAAGGGATTCTGATGGGACAGAACTGTCTCCGGGAGATAACGGAGGCAGGATTATGGTTATTCTACTATTTGTATTATCCGCGGTCATAATCCCTGGGCTATGGAAAATTTGGATAAATTGCAGCAGACTTTTTTCTTGTCACAGAACCGAAAACTGCAGTTGAGCATTGTCTGGAACTAGAGCTTTTAAAAGTTTTTCAGGGGGAGCAGTTTAAAATTAATGACAGTGCAGAAGCTTTTGGGTTACTGGCAGGTGTATGACCGCACAACTGACAGGGAAGTAAATAAAGAAAAAACTGGAGCTATGATAAGAAAAAAAAGGTGTTGTCGGGATTGAAAACTGTGTATTATGGCACAAATATACAGTCAGTTTTTCTGGCATATCAATTTGGGAAGAAATTTCCATGTATAATCATATTACCAATAACTGGGATAAAGAGCATCTTATACCGATAGATCCTGTATACGCTGAAACACAGGTTTATTTAATTAATTGGATGAAAAAAGAATGGTGCGAAAGAACATCCTGCAACTACAGTGGTTCGTTTTACCTCTATGTTTTATAATTTTGTCTGGATTTGGGGAAGCGATGCCAGAAAACAAATTTATTTACAGACTGGGGCTCCTACGATTTTTACAGTGAGTCCTCTTGCTTTAACAATTTCGAACAGAAATATGGATATGCACTTACCGCAGAGGATTTTGTGAATCGGGAAATATCGGGTGGCACCCATATGCCGCCAACAAAAGCCAAAAAAGACTGGATGGAATTTATTAATGATTTTGTAATTTCATTTGGAAAAAAACTAATAGATATTGTGCATGAATATGGAAAAAAGGCTTACGTATTTTACGATGACAGCTGGGTTGGAATGAACCATATAATGACAGATTTTATGAATTTGGTTTTGATGGGATTATTAAATGCGTATTTTCCGGGTATGAAGCACGTCTTTGTGCAGGGTGTGTAGATACAGAAGTTCATGAACTTCAGGCTTCATCCTTATCTTTTCCCGGTGGGGGGCTTGGAGGAGCTCCTACATTTACAGAGGGAGGAAATCCTACAAGGGATGCAATGCAGTATTGGAGAAATGTAAGGCGTGCATTGTTGCGTGAACCGATTCAAAGAATTGGATTAGGCGGATATTTACATCTTACGGAGAATTATCCGGATTTTGCGATTACATTGAAAAAAAAAGTTGCAGATGAATTTCGCATGTTGAAGTCTTTTCATGAAAAAAAAGCCTTGGACCTTGAAAACCAAAGTAGCGGTTTTTACATTGTTGGGGCAAATTGCGTTCATGGACTTTGTCTGGACATTTCATGAAACATATATGCATAATTTGATTCATATAAATGAGGCGCTTTCAGGTTTGCCTGTGGATGTTGATTTTATTGATTTTGAGACAGCCAGAAGCGGAGATTTATCCAGATACAAAGTCATTATTAATGCAGGAAAAGCGGGCGACGCATGGGTGGCGGTGATAACTGGAAAGACGTGAAAGTTGTTGAGGCAATTACAAAGTGGGTATATGAAGGGGCTGTTTTATTGAATTGTGGCGAGCCATCAGCAACCAGTGGATATGATACGTTTTTCAGATTGGCACAGGTACTGGGCGTAGATGAAGATAATGGGGCAAGGGTTTATGTCATGGAAAATGGGAGTATGAAGTAAAAAGCACCACAAAATCATATATTAGATATACTGGAATGGCCAGTAATGGAACATATATACGACAGATAAAAAAAAAACAGAGGTATTGGCAGAGGCTGCAGGTGGGTATCCGGGGCATTACCAGACACCAGTTTGGAAAAGGAAGTGGAATTTATATGACGGGATTTGCTTTTTTCAGAGGAAAGTACCAGATTATTGTTGCAATTGATATTAGAGGCTGGACGGGAAAGAACAGGCAGAATGCATTACAGATAATCTGCATGTGAATGTGCCTATTATCCAGACGCACAAAAATTAGTTGTTATTAATAATTCGGAGAGAAACAAACAACAAAGATTGTATGTGAAGGGAGCCGTTTGGAGCATGCAGCTGAAGGATATGAAACGAGGCTACAGAATATATGTGGATGGGAAAAAAAAAAGGCAGTAAATATTTAGCTATGATGATGGAGTTTGCCAGGACAGGAGACTGGTAGACATGTTCAACTATTATCATGTAAAAAGCAACATTCAATCTGAACAGTGGAATGCAGACATATGCCAGCCATTTATGACTTTTGGTGGTGTAAGGTGCATCATATGAATTCAGAAGGATGAAAAGAATTGTATAAGGGGCATGAAATCGCGGCTCATACATTGACTCATCGAGGATTTAACAAAGCTTGATAAAGACACTGTATATAAATGAAGTTTATCTGGATAAACAAAATCTGGAACGGATGTTTGACTGCCAGATTACCGGTATGGCGTATCCTTATGGAACATATAATGATGAAGTGGTTCAGATACTGAAAAAATGTAAAATTCAATATGCACGGTCGTTGTGTCTTCCGGAGCATTTAAATTACAAAAGAATTTACTGATATTTAAACCAACTTGTCATCATGATGATGAAAATATATGGGAACTTCTGGAGAAATTTTTTAAAAGAAAAAAGTGAAGAAAAGCAAGTTATTTTACATTTGGGGACACAGCTATGAGTTTGATGTAAATAATAACTGGAAGCGGATGGAAAGAAATTTTAGACAGATTAGCTGGACATAATAATATCTTTTTATGGGACAAACAGGGAAGTGCTTCTTCCCTGTTGATGGAAAATAAAAAATCAGACCAGCATTTTATCCAGGCATTCCACGATCAGCCGGACATTTTTCAATGCGCCTAAGGTGTCGCCTTTTTGCTCTAGGGAATGGTTGCAGCCCTCAAAAATCCCGCCGGTTTTATCGGGGAAGTTTCTTGCGGCAGAGCGGATCTTGGACTCCGGCATATAGGGATCGGCGGTTCCGGCGAAGAAGAGCCCGTTGATATCGGAGAGATAACGGAGGGTGGAAGGAATCGGAGTCATGAGAAATTGATGAACCTTTTCCTTTCAGCTGCAGGGCTGTTTCAAGCTGGCAGGCGATGGTGGTGCCGATGCTTTTGGAGATAAAAATAATGTCATCGTATTCAGAAAAAGGAACGTTTTCCAACTGGGGGAAGCGTTCTTTTTATTTGCCAGTTTTATGATAGGTTCCAGTTCTGCTGGAGTGCGGCCGTGGAAGGTGTGGATGTCTGGCCGTAGTCAAGGCGTATGATTTCATAACCACGTTCAGCAGCCATGGAAGCAGTATAATAGAGAAGGGGCTTGGTGCAGGTATAACCGACACCTGGGAAAATGACGGCAAGTTTTTTCATGTGGGTACCTCGCTTGAATCGTAAATTGAGTTATATTGAGGGATAAAAAATGTAATCTGAAAGTGGTTATCGTGTCCACTTAGTTCTTGTATTTATTAAAGTATGATCCGATCAGCGTCTGTTTGAATTCATATAAGATATGAGCGTCAAAAGACCTGTTGATATAGCATTATTATATACTTCTTTCACAAAAATTGTAAAGAAATGACGGTAAGAAATTATGGTGAATTATCTGTGAAGATATGCTAAAAATCGTTATTGTTCAATGAAATAAGAAACAGCTTGAAATTATTAGTGATTCAAAAGCGAAATAACGAGGAGTGACATTATGAAATTATTGATTGTACGCCATGGTGACCCGGATTATGATATAGATTCCCTTACAGAAAAAGGCTGGAAAAGAGGTGGGAGTATCTTTTCACAGAAGCTTTCAAATTAGATGTAAAAGCTTTCTATGTATCTCCCCTTGGAAGAGCGAAGGATACTGCGGCTCCGACCTTGAAAAAAGATGGGACGAACAGCTACAGAGTGTGAATGGCTGAAGGAATTTCCCTGTCAGATCTGGCGCCCGGATGTGAAAAAGATAAGAAGATTATTGTATGGGACTGGCTGCCACAGGACTGGATGGCAGACGAGCGCTTTTCCAGTATGACCACTGGTTTGAGAATGAGGCTATGCAGGAAGGTCATGTGAAAGAAGAGTATGACCGTGTGATCAGGGGAGTTCGACAAGCTTCTCGCGAAGCATGGATATGAGAGGAAAGGTCACTATTATAAAGTAAATGAAGAGAATAATGACACGATTATTTTCTTCTGTCATTTTGGATTGGAGTGTGTACTTCTCAGCCATCTGCTGAATATCTCCCCGATGGTATTTTGGCATGGCTGCGTGGCTGCCCCATCCTCTGTGACAACCTTGACCACAGAAGAACGCCGTCGAGGGAATCGCAGCTTTCCGCATGAGCTCTTTTTGGCGATATTTCCCACCTTTATGCCAACAATGAGCCGCCGGCATTTGCAGCAAGATTTTGCGAAGCGTATGGAAATAAGGATCAGAGACACGACTGACATTGTGCATTGAGAAGTGTGGTGTTGTGAAAGGCGTGAACGGTAATCTTCAAAGTACTAACGGATGGTAAGAGTTATGTTCTGAAAGTAGGGACACAATGGGAAGAACAGGGACAAAAACATACCGCAAAGTGGGGCGTGCGGATTGCGGGAAATGATTTTTCAAACACGCTCTAGTTACGAATTAGTTATTTTCATTTTAGAAATTTTATAAAATTATTAGAATTTGGACAAATGCTTTTCACAATTATGAGGTATGATATATACATCTTAAGAGAAAGAACTCTTAAGAAAAAAACTCTTTCCTTTCCCTAAAATGTATAAATAAACCACCGTCTGTTGGCAAGAACGCTGACTGGGCGGTGGTTTTACGTTGTGGGAAAATGTGCGAAAGGTGAACTTAAGCATGAGGAAAATCCTGGCTGGACAAGTCTGGAAATATTGTCTATAGTAAATAGGAAACATATATGAAAAGGGGCGGGAATTGGCTCGTGCTTCATGTATGTTTGAATGCCGTATTGGTTTTACTACTGAGTGCGGTGAAGAATTAGACAGTGATATCACTGATTGGCAATGTTCATTTTTATAGACAATGGAGGTACTTATGCAATCATCATCCCAGCTGCAGGACATGCTTCATTCCATCAATCGGAAGAGCTATCCTGCATATAAATCCCTGAAAGGGGTATATCAGTTTAAGAAATATGTTTTGTCAATTGATCATGTGCAGGGCGATCCATTTGCGTCACCGTCCCATGTCAGTGTGAAAATTTTTCACAGAGAAGCTGGATTTCCAGCGGAATATTATAAAGATAAACTGACCAGAATTACTTTGGCAGACTATCTTTACCAGACAGTTTGAACAGCAGGTGAACCGCTATACTTTTCGGGCAAAAGGCTCTGGAAAAAGCGGACTTATTTCTGTGACCAGATGCGGTCGAGGTGCTGGAGCGAACGGCCTGTGAGATTACAGAGCAGGGATTACCGTCCGGTTTTTGTAGGATTTCCGGCAAATGGACGTACCATAAATGCGGGAGCTGGAAAAAATTTTTTTTGAATTTCTGCCGGTTTGTGTGGAAAAAGCATTTGTATACAGAAATTTAAGTGGAAAAGATCTGGAAAATACTATTTTTCCTGGCAGAAGATCGGCGTATATATCGTGGAAGAATTAAAGAAGCGTTCCCTGGTTGCTTTTGTAAATGACGGCGCGATTCTGCCAAGAGAGAGCGGTATTTCATCTAAGCCGATGAAGGGGAGCGTGACATTTTCTTCGCCGGAAAGTCTTCGGTGACTATGGCGCTTCCCCATAAGGGGAAAAATAACCGGAATGGGAATTCCTAAGGGAATCACGTTGATCGTTGGTGGTGGTTATCACGGCAAATCTACCCTTCTGAATGCATTGAACTGGGCGTGTATAACCACATTCGTGGGAGATGGAAGAGAATATGTGATCACGGATCCACAGCCCAGAAGCTGCGCTCTGAGGATGGCAGATTTGTGAAAGATGTGGATATTTCCCTGTTTATAAATGACCTTCCCAATAAAAAAGAAAAATATACCACCTGTTTTTCTACGGAAGATGCCAGCGGAAGTACTTCCCAGGCAGCAGGAATCGTGGAGGGAATAGAGGCTGGAAGCAAGGTATTTCTGTTGGATGAAGATACATCTGTTACCAATTTTATGGTGCGCGACGCCTTTATGCAGCATGTGATCAGCCGGGAAAAGAGCCGATCACCCCATTCCTGAACGCGCCCGATCTGTATGAAAAGGAGGGATTTCCAATTCTGGTTGCCGGAAGCTCGGGCTTTTTTCCATATTGCAGATACCGTGATCCAGATGGACAATTATATGCCGGTAGATATCACAGAAAAAGTCCGGGAACTTTGCAGGGATTATCCTTTAAATGAGAATACGGCAGCTGGATTTAAAGCACCACAAAGCCATCGCATCATGTCAAAAAAATACGCCGTTGAACGGTTCCAAGAAGGATTATTACGGTCATTTTAAGGTGCAGGATAAGCCGGAAAGGCTGAAAGTAAAGGTACATGGCAGAGATGGTTTTTCCATTGGAAAACAGGAAGTGGATCTGCGATATGTGGAACAGCTGATCGACAGTGAGCAGACAGGAGCTTTAGGAGCGTTGCTGAAATATGCAGTGGAAAAACTGATTGATGGGAAAAAGAACACTGCCGGAAATTGTGGAGCTGCTTTGCAATAAACTGGAAAAAAGAAGGGCTGTCTTTTTTTCTGTCAGAAGGCTATACTTCCTGCGGATATGCAGTGCCAAGACGACAGGAAATATATGCATGCTTTAACCGATACAGGAGACCTTGAACCGGATTTGGCCATATCAAAAAAAAGGCAGTGCAAAGTGTTGGACTGCGCGGCAAAAAGATTTGTGCAGGAAAACCTATTTGCCGGTAGCTTTTTTACCTAGTTATACGCTATAATGAATTTTGATGAGGAAAACACAGGGATTATTTTCCCTGTGTAAAATGAAAACAGGAGAAAGGTGGATATAGATTATGGAACGTCCAAACGCATGGCTCACATATTCAGATGCTGATATGCAGGATCTGGAAACTGTGGCAAAGAAATATCGTCATTTCTTAAATGTAGGAAAGACAGAACGTGAATGTATCACACAGATTGTGAAAGAGGCTGAGGAAGCAGGCTATGTTTCCCTTTGAAGAAAAGGTGAAAAATGGCGAAGCTCTGAAAGCAGGAGATAAAGTTTACCAGGTTGGAATGCAGAAGATCATTGCCCTGTATCACATTGAGAGGGATGATCTGGCCGAGGGTATGAATATCCTTTGTGCACATATCGATTCCCCAAGACTGGATATTAAACAGAATCCGTTATATGAGGATACCGATCTGGCTTATCTTGACACCCATTACTATGGCGGTGTTAAGAAATATCAGTGGGTTGCCCTTCCGATGGCAATGCACGGTGTATTGCGAAGAAAGGACGGCACAGTTGTAAACGTAACCATCGGAGAGGACGAGGACGATCCGGTTGTTTACATCACAGACCTTTTGATCCATCTTGCAGGACAGCAGATGGCGAAGAAGGCTTCCGAGGCTGTTGAGGGCGAGAAGCTGGACATCCTGATCGGAAGCCAGCCGCTGAAGGATCTTCCGGATGACAAGAAAGAAAGAGGCTGTTAAGGAGAACGTACTTCGTATTCTGAATGAGAAATACGGTGTAGAAGAGGAAGATTTCCTTCTGCAGAGCTTGAGATCGTTCCAGCTGGCAAGGCTCGTGACTGGGTCTTGACCGCAGTATGATCGCGGGTTATGGACAGGATGACAGAGTTTGCGCATATACTTCCCTTCTGGCTCTTCTTGAGATGGAAGCACCGAAGCGTACAAGCTGCTGTCTCCTTGTAGATAAGGAAGAGATCGGGAAGCGTGGGGAGCAACTGGTATGCAGTCTCATTTCTTTGAGAACAGTGTGGCAGAGCTTCTGGATGCAATGGGACAGTATTCAGATCTCAGACTGAGAAAGGCGCTGAAGCATTCCAGTATGCTTTCTTCTGATGTAAGTGCCGGCTATGATCCGGCCTATGGTGAGGCATTTGAGAAAAAGAATGCAGCTTATCTTGGAAGAGGTATTGTTCTCAACAAGTTTACAGGTGCCGTGGAAAATCCGGATCCAATGATGCCAATGCTGAGTATGTTGCAAGAGTCCGCAGAATTTTTTTGACGACCATAAGGTTTGCTTCCAGACTGCAGAGCTTGGAAAAGTCGATTTGGGCGGAGGTGGAACCATTGCTTTTATCGCAGCTCTTTATGGTATGGAAGTCATTGACAGCGGTGTAGCGGTGCTCAACATGCATGCACCTTGGGAGGTGACAAGCAAGGCGGATGTTTACGAGGCGAAGAAGGCTTATAAGGCGTTTCTTCTGGATGCGTAAGCAGGTGCTTTGACGCTCTAGAGCCTTTTTCAAACATGCTCTAGGAAAATAGTTTCATTGAACTACGGATAATTTGAAATTTCGGACAGGACGTTTTAGGTCTGTCCGTGATTTTTATTAAAAAGATGTCAGAAGCTCGGGCAGAGAGCCTTTGGGACTCTGTTTCGGGCTTTTTATTTTTGGGAGCGAGGGCTGTGTTTGTAATATTTTTGAAAATTCTACGAAATGAGGAGTATTGGATTATGTTAAAAAACAGGCACCGGGAGAGACAATCCTGAAGGTTGGCGGCATGCTTCTTCTGTTTCTTGGCGTTCTGCTGGCATTTGGAAGTGGAAACACGCTTTCTCTGGTTATGAAGGGCAGTAGTGACAGCGCAGTTGTAGAATATCTGAATCAGAACGGTATGACTTACAGCCAGCTGGTGGCAAGCAATGTGATGGTTCTGGTGGCAGGGAGTGATCTACCTGGCAGCTGGCGTGGTTGGAGTGAAACAGGCTGGTAAGGTGGAGAATGCAGGCCTTTGTGTGGGAATGGGAGGCCTTCTTATTGCAGAGGTTGTGGCAGAAGTAATCGTTACTATGATCTTCGGAGATTTCGATCCGGCTTCCGTGATCCGAATGCTGATGTTCCCGGCTATTTATATGATTGGCGCAGTGCTGAACTGGCAGGCGAAGAAAGCCAGGAGATAGGGAGGCACCGTCATGCTGGAAGAAGTTAGAGAGCTCTGATAGAGTCTTTTAAAATAGTACCAATCGTGCAAAAAATACCTACAAAAAATATTTATTAAAAAAATTTCAAAAAGGTGTTGACAAAACCACAGGTATCGTGTAGAATATCCATTGTTGTGAGGGACAAATACTTCACAAGTAATAAATGTGTGTTTAGCTCAGCTGGATAGAGCGTTTGGCTACGGACCAAAAGGCCGGGGTTCGAATCCTCTAACACACGTAATTGAGAAGCGGAATCATTGAGAAATCGATGGTTCTGTTTTTTTTTGTAAAAAAAATCAGACCGCGGGTAATAAGAAATATAAATCCAATATTGAAATAATACTATAATTATGGTACGGTAATTCAAACAAAAGCGTGAAGCTTGTTCGGAAAAATTATTGAGTGAATTAAAGTTCGCGGAAGGAGAGAGGAAAAAATGTTCACAGTACTTAATTCAGAAAGCCTATGGATTGGCACAGACTTGAAAAAAAGATTTAATGAGATCCGGGATATTCTGGATAGCATTGTCAGAATATCAAGTATAAGTACAAAGTAAAAAGATCAGCTGGGAGAATGGGCTGGTAGCGGAACACTTTCGGGGGGGACGTGTGGGAGAAGTGCAGGAAATCCAGCTGAGCAAGCCAAGCAGTACGAAATACTTGTAGACAGGAAAAATCTGGAGCAGGCACGTTTTGCGATTCAAAAATGATACGGTATTTTTTTATAAGACACCAGATTTTCTGAACGAATCTGGTGTCTTTTTAGGCGTTAAAACATGTTATTTATATTCATAGAATATATCAGATCAAAATGAAAACACCGACATAGCCTTGAATCTGATACTTATTGTGGCGGGATTCTTGTCAGAAACAAGATAAAGCTCAGATCAAATCTTTCGCTCAGCCTTCCGCGCTTTTTTTTCAGAATACATTTTCTCATCTGCCAGATTGATATAATCATTCAAGGTCAGCCCCGGATCATCGGCAATTACCCATCCGATGCTTGCTTCAATGGGGAAGCCCACCCGACTGTTGGCAGAAAACACTTCCAGAGAATTCAGAAGGGTATGAGCCAGCTCCTGTATTTTTGTTTATCATAATCAGGAATTACGCATACGAATTCATCGCCTCCATAGCGTATGGAAACGGACTCTGCCGGACAGTGCTGCCGCAGGACAGGAAGCAATGCTGCTGATAGCAAGATTTCCCATATCATGTCCAAAGGTGTCATTAATATATTTCAGGTGATCTGCATCCACAAACATGATTCCAACTGGTCTCTTTTTCCTGCATACACTGATGGAAAAGAGGCATGGCAAGACTTCTCGTAAGCCATCCGGTTGTAGAGCCCGGTGAGAGAATCATGGATGTAAAAGCTGAGAAAGCTGTTTATTCATTTTACGCAGGGTAAGTCTTGCATACAGGGCTTCCATGGAAGTCTGGAGTGCATTTAAGGTTTCGAACAGGGAACTGATGCTCCAGAAGATAATCACAATTGGTGATGATCAGGAAAGCCAATCTCCGTTCACGAAAATGCAGAGAGGACAGAACTGGTAAATATTTTGTCCTCTGGTAGCTTCTGTCTGTGGAAGTGAAAGAATTTCTTTCAGATTAAGGTGAAGCCGGTTCGTACCATTCAGGGGCGGGTAAACCAGTGCCATCTCCTCCGGGTATCCTTCTGTCTGATAAGTATCCTCCGGAAGCTCAGGGCAGTGCATCCATATTTTCGCTCATAAAGATATCTGGGTTCATAAACAGATAAATATTTCCCGCAGCCATGTTTTGTCAGCCAGTTCTGCATACGTCCTGCAAGCTCTGTGTATCCTGCACAGTCCAGGAGAACACGGTTCAGATCCATCATCCAGTTTTGCATATCGCTCTGACGTGCTTCTGCAACGATGCGCTTGATTACATACTCTCCACGGTCGGGTGGATTCTGGGAAACACAGCCGCAGCTTTCCTGAAAAACGTAGGTGAAAGGTGCGTATATATAAGTTTCCTCTGCATTTCCATTCCAGATTTTTTTCCCAGCATTAAAAGGGCATTTTCCATGATATCGGCTTTGGAGAAGCCTACCGTGGTAATTCTGGGCTCATAATAGGAAGCTTTGTCTTCGTTGTCAAAACCGGTTACCAGAAAATCCCCGGGAATATATCCGGCTTCCTTGGCGGCCAGACAGACGCCTACAGCTGTATTGTCGTTGACACAGACCAAAAGGCATCTGGAAGCAGGTTTTTCTCTTTAAATGTGGAAAATGCCTGGATTCCGGTTTCAATTTCATAATTATGATGGATCACGCGCTGCTCCTCGAAAGGAATCCCATGGCGAAGAAGGGCATCCCTGAAGCTTTGAAACGGAGCTGATTTTCCCTGTTAAATTCTGGCCCGCCGATGAAATTTAAAGGTACGGCATCCATGCTCTGTGATCAGGTGCTCAACAATCCGGCTAATGGCTTCGTAGTTGTCAATTCCGGAATGGTACAGTCCTGGAATCTGCTCAAGAAGAGAAATTGCTGGGATGCTGCTGAGCTTTGCGCGTTCAATTATCTCTGCAATCAGGTCTGGCTGGGACACGGTGGCAAGATCCAAGAAGATGCCGTCAAATTCTGAAAAATCCGGAAGCCGTACAATGTTATATTCTCCTGCATTATGCTTCTCATCCATACTGAAATTCCCAAAGCTCTGAAAAATATATAAATCCATATCTGACTGGTGGGCAGCCATGTAATTTCGATATCCCCTGAATCCAGGTATAGGTTACATAACGTCCCCAGCCATCTGTAATAAGTGCTATTTTTTTCATGCAAAAATCTCCCCTGAATAACAGATTTCACAATGTTGTGAAAAACTATAAACATTGTGAATATTATATCGAATTTTTATGGAAATGCCACATTTTCTGTGAAAAAATATGTAAAAATTAAGAAGAAAAAATTTGGTAAAGGTGATTTTTAACAAAATAATTTTTCGAAAAAGCGAAAATGCAGATGTTGAGAATTATTCTCAATTCCCTCCTTTTCATAACCGGATAAAAGAGGTATGATAAATATAAGTTAGCATAAACTAACAAAAACAGAATGATGAATGCTTGTAATTGTTTTTTTATGAAAAATGTTCATGAACGATAATGGTTTACAGGGAGGAAAAGAGATGTTTCTTGAAATTAAAGATTTGAAGAAAGGCTTTTGGTTCCGGGAGACAGCAGGACAGAGGTTCTTCGGGGAATTGATTTTTCTGTGGAAAAAGGGGAATTCTTTGCGTGCTTCTTGGACCGTCTGGTTCTGGAAAAATCCACACTTTTGAATATTATCGGTGGAATTGATGAGCCAGATGAGGGCTATATTTCTATAGATGGGGAAAAAAAACAGGAGATATGAAGGAGAAAGCGCTGACTCTTTACCGCCGGAAGCATCTGGGATATGTTTTTCAGATGTATAATCTGATCCCAAATTTAAATGTAAAAAGGAAAATATTGAGGTGGGCGCATATCTCAGCGATAAGGCCCTGGATATTGACGAGCTGCTTTCATACACTGGGGCTTTATGAGCACAGACATAAGCTGCCCAACCAGCTTTCCGGCGGTCAGCAAAAAGAGAACGGCCATTGGTCGTGCTATTGTAAAAAATCCGGACATTCTTCTCTGCGACGAGCCTACAGGTGCACTGGTTACAACACATCCAAGGAAATTCTGCGTCTGATCGAGCAGGTCAACCAGAAGTACGGAAATACCATCATCATGGTTACCCACAACGATGCCATTAAGAATATGGCAGACCGCGTAGTGAAGCTTCGTGACGGTCAGATCCGCAAAAACTATCTCAATGAGTCCAAAGTCGCAGCCGACGATCTGGACTGGTAAGGCGGTGCGCTATGAAGAATCCATTGTGGAAACGTCTTCCAAGAGAATTGAAAAGTGATTTCGGAAAATATATTGTGATCTTTCTGTTTATGACACTGACCATAGGCTTTGTCTCGGGCTTTCTTGTGGCTGATGACAGTATGCTGGCTGCTTATGACGAAGGTTTCGAAAAATATAACATTGAGCATGGCAACTTTACCCTTTCTTCGAAAGCCAGCGAAAGCGATTTAAAGAAAAAATTGAAAAAAATGGAAAAGTACGAATCTGCGAAAATTTTTATCGGGATGATGAGGCCACAGATGCGGATCTGGACGGAAACGAAGAGGAAACCATGCGTATCTATCAAGGGAGCGTACCGATATGAATCTTGTGTGCCCGATGTCGGGGAATGCCAGCTGCAAAAAACGAGATTGCCATTGACCGGATGTATGCAGATAATAACAAGCTGAAGGTTGGTGACAAGCTGAAAATCGCAGGAGAAGAACTGACAGTTACCGGACTGGTGGCATTACCGACTACAGTTGTTTATTTTCCGATAACAGCGATATGATGTTTGATGCTGTAAAATTTGGCGTGGGTATTATGACCGAGAAAGGTGCGGATGCTTTTTGGAACAACCCATCTGAGTACCGCTATTCCTGGCAGTATGAGACTGCACCAAAGGATGATATTGAAGCAAAAAACATGTCTGAGGATTTCCTGGAGGTTCTGGTCAAATATGGAAATGTGACAGGCTTTATCCCGGCCTATTCAATCGGCCATCACTTTTACCGGTGAAGATATGGGCGGTGATAAGGCTATGATGGAGGTGCTGCTGTATATTCTGATCGTCATCATTGCTTTTGTGTTTGCAGTTACAACAAATAATACCATTACAAAAAGAAGCTTCTGTGATCGGGACTCTGCGTGCTTCCGGATATTCCAGAAGAGAACTTCTGTTCCACTATACTTCCATGCCGGTGATCGTAACTGTGGTTGCTTCTGCTCTTGGAAACGTGCTGGGCTACACCTCCTTTAAAAGATCTCTGCGCAGGTATGTATTATGGCAGCTACAGCCTGCCGACCTATGAACACGCTGGAATGCAGATGCATTTATATTGACCACAGTGGTTCCGGTAGTGATCATGTTGGGAATCAATTTGATTCTGATTTCCTTTGAAACTGCGTCTTTCTCCTTTGAAATTCCTGCGTCATGATCTGTCTGCTTCCAAACGGAAAAAAGCTGTGCGTCTTCCGAACTTTAAGTTTTTCAACCGCTTCCGGCTGCGTATTATCCTGCAGAATAAGTCCAGTTATCTGACTTTGTTTATTGGAATCTTTTTTGCAAATGTACTGCTGCTTTTTGGAATGATGATGAAGCCGCTTCTGGATCATTATCAGGGAAGAAATTTTTGAAGAACATGATCGCGCCGTACCAGTATGTGCTGAATGTACCGGAGGAACCAGATGAAGATGAGAAATATACGGTTATGGGAATGTTGCAGAAATTTCTTACTCCATCTTTGAAAAAACCAATGAGAAGTCAGCAGCAAAAAATTCTGCCTGAATTCCATGAAAAATGTATTGCCAGATCGGGAAGGAGAGACCATAACGGTCTATGGAATCGCGGACGATAGTGCGTATGTAAGCGTGGAACTTCCAACTGATGGAGTTCTGATTTCTGGACGGTTATGCAGAAAAGTATAAGATAAAGACCGGGGATACCGTTGTGCTGAAGGAAGCTTACGGAAGTGAGACCTATGAATTTTTGGTGCAGGGAATCTACGATTATCCGGCATCTTTGACAGTATTTTATGCCGATTTCCTCCTACAGGAAAACCTTTGGGGAAAAAGGAAGATTACTTTAACGGTTATTTTTCCCGGGAAAAAAGATCACAGATCTGGATGAGGATCTGATTGCAACAACAATTACGGAGGACGATCTGACAAAGGTCAGCCGTCAGCTGGATGTGTCTATGGGAGAAATGTTCCAGCTGATCAATGTATTTGCAGTTGTGCTGTTTGCCCTCTGATCTATCTGCTTACCAAGCTGATCATTGAAAAAAAGAATGCCAATGCCATTTCTATGGTAAAGATTCTGGGGTATGAAAACCGGGAGATCAACAGCCTGTATCTTACATCCACTACGTGGGTGGTGATCTTGTCCATTTTACTCAGCCTGCTGCTGTCTACCTGGACGATATATGGAATTTACGGATATCTGATGTCATCCTTCTCAGGGCTGGCTGACCTTATATCTGAAACCAGCGGTTTATCCGGAGATGTTTGCGATGGGGATGGGGGCGTATGTGTTGGTGGCACTGCTTCAGTTCAGAAGGATCAAGAAGATTCCCATGGATGTGGCACTGAAAAATGTGGAGTAAGAGAATTATAAGAAAATAGAATATTGGAGGATATTAGGGGCAGACTTCTATTTCTTCGGGAGTTTGCCCTGATTTATGCTGAGCATTTTTTATTTTAGGCAATACGTTTTGAGGGTTCGGGTTAATAGTAGCAGCCAGGTTGGAGTAGTGTTCTGGTTACTGTTTACTGGTAACATTCCGCGAGGTGTTTTTTGTGAACGTAGTTCACAGAAAACCCGAAGGCGCGAAATCATGCGAATGCATGATTTCTGTGCATCGCGAAGCGCGTTGCTGTGAACGGAGTGAGCAGTAACGTGTTCTGGGTTTATTGAGAGATTTATTCATATTTTCATGTTGTGATTTGGTAAAATTTCGTATATACTTTCCTTTTGTAGCCCAAAGTGGATATTTTGTATCCGGGCGGGACGAGCTGGATATAATAGCAGTAGAAAGTGCCCGCATAGAATTTTTTAAGAAGAGGAGATACGAACATGGACTACGCAAAAGAATCTTTAAAAGATGCATTATGACTTAAAAAGGTAAAATTGAAGTTGTTTCAAGAGCCAAAGTAGATTCAAAGATGCTTTAAGCCTTGCTTACACACCGGGTGTTGCTCAGCCTTGTCTGGAGATTCAGAAAGATATTAATAAAAGTTATGAATTGACCAGGCGTTGGAATACCGGTTGCTGTAGTAACTGACGGTACCGCTGTTCTTGGACTTGGAGATATCGGTCCGGGAGGCTGGTATGCCGGTTATGGAGGGCAAATGCGTTCTGTTCAAAGAGTTTGGTGATGTAGATGCTATTCCGCTTTGTGTTCGAAGCAAGGATGTAGATGATTGTGCAGACCGTTCGCCTTCTGGCTGGAAGCTTCGGCGGTGTAAACCTGGAGGATATTTCCGCACCGAGATGCTTTGAGATTGAGAAGAAGCTGAAAAGAGTGCTGTGATATTCCGATTTTCCACGATGATCAGCATGGAACAGCCGTGATCACACTGGCCGGTGTCATCAATGCGCTGAAGGTTGTTGGCAAAAAATCGAAGACATTAAGATCGTTACTTCCGGGCAGGAGCTGCCGGAATCGCGATTATCAAACTTCTTATTTCTATGGGACTTAAGAACGTTATTATGACAGATCGTAAAGGTGCAATTTACGAAGGTCGTGAGGGTCTGAACCCAATCAAGAGAGATGGCGAAGATCACAAACGCCAATCATGAGAGGCTCCTTGAGTGAAGTGATCAAAGGCGCTGACGCGTATTTATCGGTGTTTCCGCACCTGGAACCCTTACTCCGGATATGGTTCGCACTATGGCGAAAAGATCCGATCATCTTTGCCTGCGCAAACCCGACTCCTGAGATTTTTCCAGATGAGGCCAAGGCAGCAGGAGCAGCGGTAGTATCCACAGGTCGTTCCGACTACCCGAATCAGGTGAACAATGTTCTCTGCTTCCCGGGAATCTTCCGTGGTGCCCTTGATGTCCGTGCATCTGATATCAACGATGAAATGAAGGTCGCAGCAGCTTACGCAATTGCCGGTCTGGTAAGCGACGAGGAACTCTGCGCTGATTATATTCTGCCAGCAGCATTTGATTCAAGAGTGAAAGATGCGGTTGCGAAGGCTACTGCTGAAGCTGCCATTAAGAGCGGAGTGGCTAGGATCTAAAATTCTTTATATATCCGTTTGTTTTCTTCTGCGGAGAATAACTTTAAACGATGCCCGATGCGAATTGCCTTTGAATCCGTTCCATGCCCGATCAAAGGTGTTTTCGCAATGGGCGTCTTTTTTCTGTGAATTCAAGAAGCAGTTTTTGCCATATCTGGCTGACAGTTATCCGCCTCCATTTTTCGTAAACGTCCCCAACAAAATCCCATTTACTTTCTTAAATACTCCCATCTGGCTCAACTGGCTTAAATAAGTCACCATCTGCGGCAGTTTTCCTCCAAAAGGACTCCAGAAGCAGGATTTTCTCTCGCATATCCGGCCAGTAGGGCGTGCCAGCCAGCTTCAAAAGGCACCGTATATTTCCTCCTACTACAATTCCATCCATATGAGTTCCCTGCACAAATTCATAAGGGAAATCATAAAGAGAAGAGGATCCCGCCAAGGTAGTATTAAGAAAGTCCGTTATCTGGGACTGGCTGTGATCGTAGGTGAGATTTCGTATCTGGTACAGGACAGAAGATTTCCCTGTTCGGGCATAAATGGCATTTATAATTGTTGTCGATCACTATATCCCCAAAAATGCTTTTTTTCCGTAAGCAATGGTCTGAAAATCCAGATAGGATAAAAGCTCGTTGGCCATATCCCCACCAGATACGTCAAAAAATATCTGTGACAGAATCATCCTCATAAAAATTTCATAAAGAGCCCCGGCACGTTCCCTGGCAGTTCCAGCCTGTCCGTTTTTTCATCTCCATAAAGGTAAGGGCTAAGATCTACTTCTAGTCCGGATTTTTCCAGAATCTGCACCAACATTTTTTATTGTTTCGGCCTGTTCTGGCCTAAGTCCCGTTGGAACAACAGACAATCCCGATTTTGCTTCCCTGTTTCATAAAAAGTAATCCTTTCTTTTCAATAAAGTGCATGTGATTTTTTTTATACATGTAACTTTTTCACAGATTTTACTATCTAAAAACAATGTATGAAGCATAAAAAATACGCTCATTCAACACTTTTTTATCTTCTTTTACATTATAAACAATAATTCCCCATAAATCCACCATTCATACTGGAGCGTGTTTGAAAAAGCATTCCCGCAGTTAATGTTCACTGGTAACGTTCCGCAATCTGTACGCCCCACTTTTTGCGGTATATTTTGTAGAAATTTTTTTAGCACACTCTGGAATCTCGAAACATTTTCAAAAGCACTGGTCAAAATTTTACGATATTGCAGTGAAAAAAATGAGAAAAAAATGCAAATAAATTATTGACAGCTTATATAAATTAGAATATACTAATCAACGTAAGCAAAACATAATAATGAATAGATGTTTCTAAAGCACAAAAAAGGAAGGATGATATGATGCCGTTATCAATGGTAAACAGAAGGAGAGCCGCAGGTGATTAAAAAAGTCGGCGGTAAAGAAGAAACCCGTAAATTCCCTTTGAAAATCTTGGGTTTGTACAGGGACTACAGTAACCGTTGTAAGTGAGATCAGCGGTAACATGATCGTCAATGTCAAGGATTCCAGAGTTGCCATCGGAAAAGATATGGCGAATCGGATCATGGTCTGAAATCCAGAAAAAAAGGAGCAAGTATTATGAAAACATTACGGCAAGTTGGCGTAGGTCAGACTGTCACAGTGAAGAGACTGCACGGCGAAGGACCAGTAAAAAGAGACGTATCATGGATATGGGGAATCACCAAAGGGGGTACAGATCTATGTACGTAAAGTTGCAATCGCTTGGAGATCCTATTGAAGTAACCGTAAGAGATTATGAACTGCCTCTGAGAAAAAGTCGATGCAGAAATGATAGAGGTAGAATAAATACTGTACAGGATATAGTACTTTTGCTGTGTGACATAAGGGAAAAGTTACTGCTCACATATTTTTGAGAAACATTTTATAAATATTGTCATATGAACAGTGGCAAAATCAGCACAGCATGAAATTGCATGTTCTGGAAGTGAACAGGCAATTTTTTTGATTGGTTACGAAACCTAATAAAAGGTTGAAACACTAACTCTAAATGAAAGCTGGATTGAAACAATCGGCAGCACTAGGGCAACTAAAATCAGCAGAAGCTGTATATAATAAGCCCGGAAGAAAATCTGGAAAGAAAGAGGAGGCATGAAAATGTCGATTAAGATTGCACTTGCAGGTAACCCTAACTGCGGCAAGACCACATTATTCAATGCACTGACCGGCTCTAACCAGTTCGTTGGTAACTGGCCCGGTGTAACAGTAGAGAAAAAAGGTAAACTGAAAGGTCATAAGGATGTAACCATCATGGACCTTCCTGGTATTTATTCCCTTTCCCCATACACTTGAGGAAGTGGTTGCCAGAAATTACCGATCAATGAAATGCCAGATGCGATCATCAATATCGTGGATGGCACGAACATCGAGCGTAACCTTTACCTGTCCACACAGATCATGGAGCTTGGTATTCCGGTGGTTATGGCTATTAACATGATGGATCTTGTTCAGAAATCGAAACAAGATACATATTGATAAATTAAGCAAAAAACTTGGCTGTGAAGTAGTTGAGATTTCCGCTCTTAAGGGAACCGGAATCATGAAAAGCTGCTGAGAAAAGCAATTAGTGCAGCACACAGAGCAAAAAAGAAAACTGTTCCGGTTCACGAGTTCGCACAGGATGTTGAGGATGCGATCCAAATCTGTTGAGAACAAGCTTGACAAAGGAACCGTTGCAGAGGCTCAGAAACGTTTCTTTGCAATCGCTTTATCGAGAAAGATGACAAGATCGTAGAGCAGATGAAGAGCGTTCCGGATGTGTCTTACGAAGTAAAGGCTCTGGAAGATAAATTCGATGATGATACAGAGAGTATTATCACAAACGAGCGTTATGTATACATCTCTTCCATCATCGGCAGTGCGTGTACAAAGCCGAAGAACAGCCAGAAGCTTACAACCTCCGATAAGATCGACCGTGTAGTAACCAACCGCTGGGCTGCAATCCCGATCTTCGCCGTTCATGTTCTTAGTTTACTATGTATCTGTTACTACAGTCGGAGCCATCCTGACAGACTGGACCAATGATGTACCCTTTCGGCGAGATCATTCCTCCGGCACAGAGTCACTGCTTGAAGAATGGTAAATTGTGCAGCATGGCTGACAGGTACTTATCGTAGACGGTATTATCTCCGGTGTCGGCGCCGTACTTGGTTTCGTACCGCAGATGCTTCTTTTCTTATTCCTGGCATTCTTGAGTCCTGCGGTTACATGGCTCGTGTTGCATTCATCATGGACCGAATCTTCCGTAAGTTCGGTCTCTCCGGAAAATCTTTCATCCCGATGCTGATCGGTACCGGATGTGGCGTACCGGGTGTCATGGCTTCCAGAACGATTGAGAATGACCGTGACCGTAAGATGACAGTTATGACAACAACCTTTATTCCGTGTGGTGCAAAGCTTCCGATCATCGCATTGATCGCAGGTGCATTCTTCGACAATGCAGGATGGGTTGCATGGAGCGCATATTTTGTAGGAGTTGCAGCAATCGTATGCTCCGGTATCATTTTAAAGAAGACAAAAATGTTCGCTGGCGATCCGGCACCATTCGTTATGGAGCTTCCGGCATACCACTGGCCGACCGTCGGCAACGTTCTCCGCAAGCATGTGGGAGCGTGGATGGTCCTTCATTAAGAAGGCGGGTACCATCATCACATTATCGACCATCATCCTGTGGTTCTTAATGAACTTCGGATGGGCAGACGGATCCTTCGGAATGCTTGATTTCGGCGATCTGGAAGGTGCAAAGCACTGAGGCGGCACAGGCTGAGTGCATTCTTGCAAAGATCGGTTCTGCAATCGGCTGGATCTTCATCTCCGCTTGGATGGACACAGAGTGGTAACGGCTGGAAGATGGCAGTTGCAGCAGTCAGCGGTCTGATCGCAAAAGAAAACGTCGTTGCAACATTCGGTATGCTGTTCGGTTTCGCGGAAGTGGCAGAAGATGGTGCAGAGTTCTGGGGTAACCTCTGGCAAGCGTTATGACACCAATCGCAAAGATATGGCTATCTGGTATTCAACCTTCTATGCGCACCGTGCTTCGCAGCAATGGGAGCAATCAAGAGAGATGAACAATACAAAAGTGGTTCTGGTTCGCAATCGGATATCAGTGTGGTCTGGCTTACATTGTTTCCATGTGCATCTATCAGATCGGTACACTGATCACAACCGGACATTTTTGGATTCGGTACAGTCGTAGCATTCCTTTGTGTGATCGGATTCATTTATCTGCTGTTCCGTCCGTACAAGGAGAGCGGGACTTTGAACGTAAACGTAAAGAGTGCTGTAAAAGGCAAAGTAATTCGGCAGAAAGCGGGGGATCGATATGGGAACATTTGTTGTAGGAGCAATTTTGGTAATCGTTGTGTGCCTGATCGTGCGCAGCATGATTCATGACAAAAAGAACGGAAAATCCCCTGCAGTGCGGCGGCGATTGTAAAAACTGCGGAGGACATTGTTCTTAAGTGGAACAGGACAGAAGATATCTGAGAACCCAGATGCAGAAGGAAAATATCATACAGAAGTTAAAAGGCAGCGCGGCTGCCGCATCACCAAACAGCGCCTGATGCTTCTGGATATTATACTGGAGGAGGATTGCTCCTGCTGTAAGGGAAATCTACTACAAGGGCATCCAGATTGGATGACAAGATCGGTACGGCGACCGTCTACCGCATGGTGAATACGCTAGAGGAGATCGGAGCCATCAGCAGAAAGAATATGTACCGCATTACCTGCGATCAGGACTGCGAGATGGAAAATGCATGTACGATCGAATTTGACGACAACACGATTGTGGAGCTCTCCAGCAGCAAGTGGAATCAGATCATCCAGTCAGGACTTCTGGCATGTGGCTATCTGAATGGACATCATGTGAGAAGTATCATGGCGAAGTCATATGAATAGTACAAAATAGTAACCCAGGAAGTTCCGGAGCACATTAGTTGGATGTACGCCGGGACTTTTTGTTATATGGGAAAAGACATCAATTTTGCTTTCGCATACTTTAACCGTTCGCAAAAAGAAAAATGGGCATGATAGATCATAATGTGATAATATGATATAAATATAGTAGAAAACAGAATTTTTATAGCAAAAGCAGAAGAAAGGATGAATCTACAAATGGAAGCAGGAATTACAGGAACACAGACCATTACAGTAACAGAAGATAAGACAGCGCAGGCGATGGGAAGCGGTACGCTTCCGGTATTTGCGACACCGGCAATGATTGCCCTGATGGAGAATACGGCATACAAAAAAGTGTGGCGGATGAACTGGAAGAGGGAGCAGGAACGGTCGGTACGCTGATGAATGTAAAACATGTGGCAGCCCACACCGGTCGGCATGGAGGTGACCTGCGAGACAAAAAGCTGATTGAGGTGGACAGAAAGCGCCTTGTATTTGAGGTAAAGGCATACATGCGCCGGCGTAATCGGCGAGGGAACGCACGAGAGATTTATCATCGACAATGAGCGTTTTTCTGGCGAAGGCAGAAGCTAAGAAGAATTAGTAAATGAGAATAGTTTTCAATAAGCGGTATTGCTATAGAAGACGGATTGTGGTTCTATAGTAAATGCAAAGTTAGATAAAAACTAACTAGCCAACACATACAAAAGCATACACATTGCTAAAGGAGGCTGTCTGGCAGACGAATCGAGGTCGTTTGCCGACAGCCTTCTTTTTATTTGATCTTTTTCCAGAAGTTGTAAAAATGATGCTTGACAAAAGTGTATGGCAGAAAGCATATTATAAACATATAAACAGTTGTTCATATGTTTGAAGGAAAGAGGGGTGAGAAGTTGTCTGAAGCAGAACTGGAATGTTGCGAGTGTGGAGATTCATCAGGATCGTCTGGAAGATTGTGAGCGATCAGATGCCGGAGGAAGAGGAATTATATGATCTGGCGGAACTGTTCAAGGTTTTTGGGGGATTCTACAAGAATAAGAATTCTGTTCGTGCTGTTTGAAGCGGAGGTGTGTGTGTGCGATCTGGCAGAAGCATTGCACATGACGCAGCCGGCCATCTCACATCAGCTTAAGATTTTAAAGCAGGCGAAGCTGGTGCGCAGCAGAAGAGAAGGAAAGTCCGTGTTTTATTCACTGGCGGACGGGCATGTGAGGACGATCATCGCCCAGGGCAGAGAGCATATCGAGGAGTAGCAAGACGGTATGTACTGTTAGAAACGGGATATGTACAACGAAAAAATATATTGTATAAGAAAGAAAAAGAAAGGAAGGATAAGACGATGAAGAATAAATTCAAATTAGAGGATCTGGATTGTGCAAACTGCGCGGCAAAAATGGAAGAGGCGATCAAAGATTCCGGGCGTCAATGATGCAAATGTCAGCTTCATGACACAGAAGATGACGGTAGATGCAGAGGATGACAAGTTCGACGACATCATGAAAGAAGTCGTTTCTGTCTGCGCAAAGGTAGAGCCGGACTGCAAGATCTTAATGTAATAACATGGGCGTGTGCCCGGCAGAAAACGAAAGACAATTCCATGAAAGCCTGTGTGCCGGAGGGTGCGCATGCTTAGAAAAAGAGATACATATGAACGAATGTTTATGCGTTTATGAAAATGAAAAAGCGAGGTGTGTGGTATGACGAAGAAACAGAAACGGATGCTGGTTTCGGATCATCATATCCTTTGTCCTGTTCGCAGCCCCTGATGGTGGCGGGAGCATACGGGGGCATTGGAAGGAATCAATACATGGATATTATTTGTCATCTATCTGGTGCCTTACCTGGTCATCGGATATGACATTGTATATAAAGCGGTGAGAAATATCAGCCACGGACAGGTGTTTGATGAAAACTTCCTGATGATGGTGGCGACGTTTGGCGCATTTGGCGTGAAGGAATACTCGGAAGCGGTTGCCGTTATGCTGTTTTACCAGGTTGGTGAGCTGTTCCAGGGGCTATGCGGTCGGCAAGTCCAGACAGTCGATCTCGGCGATGATGGATATCTGCCCGGAGTATGCCAATATCGAGGTGGACGGAAAACTGACGCAGGTCGATCCGGATGATGTGGAAGTCGGCGCGTGATCGTGGTAAAACCGGGCGAGCGTATTCCGCTGGACGGCATTGTGCTGGAGGGAGTCCTTCATTGATACGCGGCGCTGACCGGAGAATCGGTTCCGCGCAAGGCTGCAGCCGGAGATGAGATCATCAGCGGCTGTGTCAATGGAAGCGGTACGCTGAAAGTACAGACGACCAGAGTTCGATGACTCCACAAAGATTCTGGAACTTGTGGAAAACGCGGCAACAAAAGCGCGCGTGGAAAAACTTTATCACGCGTTTGCAAATACTATACGCCGGTTGTCACAATCGGTGCGGTGATTCTGGCGGAATTCTGCCGCCGCTCATTCTCGGCGGAGGATGGAGCGACTGGATTCAGAGAGCCTGCATTTTCCTTGTTATCTCCTGCCCGTGCGCTTGTGATCTCTGTGCCGCTGGGATTCTTTGGCGGAATCGGCGCGGCGTCCGGGTGGGCGGCGTACTTGTAAAGGGAAGCAATTATCTCGAAGCTGTAGCTGAAATGACAACGATTGTCTTTGACAAGACGGGTACGCTGACGAAGGGGCGAATTCAAAGGTTTTCTACGCTGCCGGCTGAGGGAAGCAAAGAGGAACTTTTAGAGATTGCGGCGCTCGGCGAGGGGTACTCGAATCATCCGATTGCGGCATCCATCAGGAAGCCTTTATGGAAAAAAGAACTTGACATGAACCGTATCACAGACGCCGAGGAAGTGGCTGGACACGGAATCAGTGTCAGAATCGACGGAAGAAATGTGCTCATCGGCAATGAGAAGCTGATGAAGAAAAAGCAATTTCTATGAGCCGTGCAGAGCATCGGAACCGTAGTCTATGTGGCAAGAGAAGGAAAAATTCCTCGGAAGCATTGTGATTGCCGATACGGTAAAAGGACGGAGCAAAAGAGGGGCGATCGCCTCCATGAAGAAGGTGGGCGTGAAGAAGTGTGTTATGCTGACCGGCGATAGAAAAGAAGCGGCAGAGGGAAGCGGCAGAGCTCGGCTAATCGACGAGGTGCATGCACAAAGGCTTGCTCGCCCTGTTAAAAGAAGAGAACGGGACAGAGAAGCGCTGGCATTTGTCGGCGACGGTATCAAGCGATGCGCCAGTGCTCACCAGAGCGGATATCGGCATTGCAATGGGAAGCATGGGCTCCTGACGCGGCGATTGAGGCGGCAGATTGGTTCTGATGGACGACGACATTCGGAAGATTGCCGTCGATCGTGCGGATTTCAGAAAGACACTCGGCATTGAAAGCAGAACATCGTCTTTGCACTGGCGGTCAAAGCGATCGTGCTGGTTCTCGGTGCATTTGGTGTGGCGAACATGTGGGAAGCAGTGTTTGCAGATGTCGGAGTATCTGTCATTGCGATCTTAAATTCCATGCGTGCATTAAAGACGGAATAAACATTATAGAACCTATGAACGAAAAAGAGGGACTGTCGCTTGAAGCGGGCAGTCCCCCTTGTCGAGAAGTAATATATCAAAAAGATCATGCCTTTCGATTTCTGATGGAAATGCAGATGGAATATTCGTTTGAGAAAAATGTGAGCATTTCTTCCGGCTGAATGTCTGCATCGGATTCCGTGTCTCTTCCACGTTTGGACAATCCGACGGGCGCATGTCCGACACACCGGAGACAATGGGCGGACTTTCTGGTGTCCCTAATGGCACCTCTTCACAGACAATATAAAACCGCGCGAACCGAAACTCGTTGCCATCTGCTATTGAAAATAAGGCAGATGCCAACTCAGACATCGGCTTCGCGCGGTTATGTTTTGTTCAGAGGTGCCAATAGGGACACACACAAAAGTCCTACAAATTGTCTTCCGGGATGCGGACATGACCCGCGGAGTGCTCCAAACTTGGAAAGACACGGATCATCGAAGATGCAGACATCCGGCTGGTTAGAAATGCCACATTTTTTGAACCGAATTTCCAGATGTATTCCATCAGAAATCGGTAGGATGTGCTTCTTTTCCTATTACTTCTCACTTCAAAAGGGGCTGCCCGTTTCAAGAGACTGCCCCGATTTGTCGGTTCATAGGAAAATGCTTCCTATACAGCAAAAAACTGATATAATAGACAAAGAGCAATACAGGGTGTTACTTGAAGAGGAGTTCTGTGAGACACCGGAGGGAGAAAGGATGATTGTATGTAATAACTGCGGTGCGTCATATATGCAGACGATGCACCGCGCTGCCCGTACTGTGGTGGCGATAATTTTGGAAGGTCCGTACAGATGCATGAGGATGCCGTCAATGAGCTGAAACGCGAGAAACGGCAGTGGGAGGAGAAGCCGCAGCGGATGGCGAAGACCGGGATGTCTCTGACCGCGAAGATTTTGATCGTTGCGATCGTTGGGACTTTGCTCAGTGCTGCGGCGTTTATTGGCACATTCACGCGGCTGCTTCCGGCAGCAGGGAGCAGGCAATGAAGGAAAAACTGGAGAAGATGTTATCAGCAGCAGGACTACAGTGGAATCTGCACTATCTGGAAAAGCATAATGAACTATATATGATCAGGCTTTTTCGCAAATACCGGACTGGTGGAGAAGCTCGAAGACTATACCGCGAATTACGTCATAACCCCGGACGGGCAGTATCTGGAACAGCTTATCTGGGAGGGAAGAGCGGAAGAGCTGGATGATGTGAAGTATATCACGGATGCTCTTTGCATCTGTCAGGAGAGTGAAGATGCTGATTACAAGTACGGAGAGCAGGAAGCGGTCACTTATTATCGGGAATATTGTTATACTTATTTAGAGGAGCATTATGCGCTGACAGAGGAAAGATGGAAGTGATGGACGGGTATGATCCATCAGACAAAAAGATAATCAGAGCAATCTGGAGCGGATGATGCAGGAGAGGGCATTTTCCCATCTTACGGAATAAAAGCGAGGGCGTGCGAAGATGATATGTAAAAAATGCGGATATGATTATCCGGCGAAGAACGAAATGATCTACTGCGGGAGCCAAACCCGCTTGGAGAAAAGTGGAGGAGGCAGAGAGAAAATCTGGCGAGAAGAAAGGAGACACTGCTCGCCAAACGCAAAGATCATCCATTCCATGAAGCAATACGTAGCT
>VOFK01003279.1_pt1 | contig 29099 bp, 49 predicted proteins | sample 5384121 | NCBI WGS metagenome assembly VOFK01 (sample SAMN12384730, study PRJNA508395) | human gut metagenome | isolation source: healthy gut J | host: Homo sapiens | reverse complement strand
ACACGACAAGGCAAACGCGCGGCATCGAAGGCCGCTGCAGAGCTGTGCGGCTTTGCCGGAGGCAAATGTGCTGGCTCCCGGCGCTTCCGGATGTGACCATCACCGTGAAGAAGAGCGAGCTGCGCACCTACGACGCAAACAACGCCAAGACCTACATTCTGATGCGGTGACTACTACTTCACCGCTGCTACCGATTGATTCAAATGCCGTCAACAACATCCTTGCTGCCAAAGGCTGCCACCGTGGCCGGCACCAATGGCCGCATGACCGAGGACGGCGATGCTTCTCTGGTCTGGAAGTGGACCAACGAGGCACTGGATACCACCACCATGCAGCCAGCGCCAACGGCACTGCCATCACCAACCTGTTTGATGAGTCCGACCCCAACAAAACGAGCGTGCTCCGGCAGCGTGACCTGGATGAGCCGCTCTGACTGGACCGGTACGGTTCCCACCCAGCCTGCTGCCCTGACCGCCAACGAGACGCTGGCTGCAGATCTGGCTTTACCCAGTACGACGGCACCGGAGGCCAACAGCGTCGAGATGCCCACTCTGGGCGCCAAGAACGGCCTGACCCTCGCTTCCATGATCGGCAAGGACTTCGACGATCCCCAGTGGGAGCCCTGCTGGATCAGCTGACCTTCGATGAGATGGTCAACACCATCACTCTGGGCTTCCACAACACTGCAGCGGCTGCTTCCATCACGGCTTAAGACCGCTACAAGGACGAGAACGGCCCGCAGGGCCTGACCGCTGCCCTGACCGGCGGTGCATCCGCCATGTGCTACCTCCGGGAGGATGTCATGGCTGCCACCTTCAATGTGGACCTGATCAACGAAGTGGGCAAGTGCATCGGCGAGGACTGCCTTGCCATGGGTTACTCCGGTCTGTACGGCCCCGGCATCAACATGCACCGCACCGCCTACTCCGGCCGTAACTTCGAGTACTACTCTGAGGATCCCCTTTGTGGCCGGCACCATCTGCGCTGCCGAGGTGCAGGGCATCCAGTCCAAGGGCGTGTATGTCTACCTGAAGCACGCGTTGCCCTGAACGACTCCGAGACCAGCCGCCGTGGTGTCAACACCTGGCTGAACGAAGCAGACCGCCCGCGAGATCTATCTGGAAGTGGCCGATAAGGCCATCACGGATGGCGGCGCATGGTGCGTGATGACCGGCTTCAACCGCTGGGGCCCAACCTGGTGCGGTGCCAACTCCAACCTGCTGAACGGCTTCCTGCGCGAGGAGCTGGGCATGCGCGGCATGTGCATCACCGACTTCTCCGGCTCCAGCCAGTACATGGATCTGGTGGACGGCCTGATCGCCGGTTCTGACATCTGGGACAGCCCGATGCCCAAGATCCACACCACCAAGGCTGCCAACTACGAGAACGATGCCTACATCGTGGCCCAGATGCGCAATGCAATGCATCACATCCTGTACACCGTGGTCAACTCCAACGCCATGAACGGCTGGTCTGCAAGCGATACGCTCAAGACCGTGCTGCCCCTGGTGGCAGAACTGCGATCTATGCACTGATCGCCGTGCTGGCTGTGCTGACCGTGCTGTGCATGGCAGCTGAGCAAGGCCCTCAAGCGAAAGAAGCGGAGATGGCAGACACCGCTCCTGCTGTTGACCAGAAGTAATTCCGGTCTGCACGATCCCTGACCCCATGTTACGGCAGCCTGCCCCGAAGGCGGGGCGGGCTGCCGCTTTTTATCAAAGACAAAAGGAGAGACCGCAATGGGCGAACAAAAAACAACGGCGTCGAGTGTGAACCGCGCCAAAACCTACCAGCTGGTGCTGTTTCCGCTGAACAACGGCGCGACCAACGTGTACTATGTGCTGGTGCTTTCCTTTCATCGCGACCTTCGGCAGCAAAGGTGCTGGCCCTGAGCATGCTGTTTGCTTCGGTGATGGTCACCGGCATGCGCCTGTTCGATGCCGTCACCGACCCCCCCATCATTGGTGCCCTCATGGACCGCACCAACGGCAGGTTCGGCAAGTTCCGGCCCTTCATGGTCATCGGCAACCTCATCATGGCAGCAAGCATTCTGGTGCTGTACTGCCTCACCCCGCTCATCCCCGCCAGTGCCATGGGGCTGCGCTACGCTGCGTTCGTTGCCCTGTATGCCGTGTGGGTCATCGGCTACACCTTCCAGACCAGCTGCACCCGCTCCGGCCAGACCGTGCTGACCAATGACCCCAAGCAGCGCCCCTGTTTACCATCTTCAACACGGTGGGCAGCCTGCTGGGCATGGGTGCCATGCAGTTCTTTGCCCCCATCCTTGCCAAGAACTATGAGGGCGGCTACGCTTCCGCCGGGTTCTTCCGCACGCTGGCTCCGGTGGGCATCGTCATCTCCATCCTGCTCACCCTGCTGGCTGTCATCGGCATCTGGGAGAAGGGACCAGCCCAAGTACTTTGGCATCGGCGGCGAAAAGACCGAGAAGATCAAAGTGAGCGAGTACATCCAGATCATCAAAAACAACGATCCCATGCAGCGGCTGATGGTGGCCGGTGCCGGCTGCAAGCTGGCCCTGGCCATCGCCACCAACACCACCGTGCTGTGCATGCTGTACGGCTGCATGATGGGCAACTACGACGTGCTCTACCTGCCCATGATGGTGCTGGGCTATGTGTTCAGCGTGCCCTTCTTCCTGCTCACCGTCCGAACCAGCCAGAAGGAGGGCCAGAAGGCCAGCCTGATGAAGTACGTCAGTGTGGCGCTGGTGTGCTATGGGGCGTGCTGGTGCTGCCGCTGCTGGGGCCGCAGCGACGCCTTCACACTGTCCATTCTGGGTGAGAACGGCCTTTCCATCAACCTGTACACCATCCTGTTCATCGCCTTTCGGCATCGGCTACGGTGCTTACTACGCCACCGCCGATATGCCCATTCCCATGGTGGCCGACTGCTCCGACTATGAGACCTACCGTACCGGCAGCTACGTCCCCGGCATCATGGGCACCCTGTTCAGTCTGGTGGACAAAGCTGGTGTCCAGCCTGTCCGCTACCGTTGTGGGCATCGCGGTCAGCTTTGTGGGCCTGCAGAGCCTGCCCACCCAATACGACCTCCTACACCCCCGGTATGAACTGGTGGTCATCGTGCTGTTCTGCATCATCCCCATGGTGGCATGGGCGGCTACCCCTCATCGCCATGAAGGGCTACACCCTGACCGGCGAGAAGATGAAGGAGATCCAGGCGGTCAACGCCTGCCGCCGCGACGCTGTGGCCAACGGCATGAAGCTGGAAGAGGCCATGGACAAGTGGCAGACCATGGATCAGCTGCCTGCGGAATACCGGAGCTGAGACGCTGTATGGAACTGAATACTGATCTCACCGGCAAGGTGGCTGTCGTCACCGGCGCAAGCGGCACGCTGCTGCCCACGCAGGGGGGCTGTTCCTAATTCTCCACCACAAAAAATCCTCAGACATTCGTCTGGGGATTTTTTGTTTGGCGGTGGTACAGGACTCGAACTATTTCTCCCCGGATACAGGCAAAAAAACGAGCAAAGGCAGGGTACCACCATGAGGGGTGGTATCCTGCCTTTGAATCTTTTTGTGGGGAAAACCTGCTTTACAGCAGCGGGATGCCTGCCTTGGCGCAGGCTTTCGCGGGTGGCTTCGTCCCAGACGCTTGCCTGAACTTCGCCGATGTGGGCGCTGCCCAGCAACAGCATACACAGACGGCTCTGGCCGATGCCGCCGCCGATGGTGTAAGGCAGCTCGCCGCTCAGTACGGCCTTTTGGAAGGGCAGGGCGCGGCGGTCGTCGCAGCCAGCCATGGTCAGCTGCTTGTCCATGCTTTCGGGGCTGACGCGGATGCCCATGCTGCTCAGCTCGTAGCTGCACTGCAGCGGCTCATTCCAGAACAGCAGGTCGCCGTTCAGATTCCAGTCGTCGTAGTCGGGGGCACGGCCGTCATGGGGCTTGCCGCTCTTCAGGGGAGCACCGATCTTCATCAGGAAGGTGGTGCCGTTCTCCTTTACAAAAAGGCGTTCTCGCGCTCCTTCGGGGTCAGGTCAGGGTACTGGTCCTCCAGCTCCCTGCGTGGTGATGAAGGTGACGTTGGGGGTGTGCAGCGGCAGCTCCTGCAGCTGGGGGAACATGGCGTGCAGGTTCATCTCGGTGGCGCAGACAGCGGACACGATGGAGCGCACCACGCTCTTTGAGGTAAGCCTCGTTGCGGTCTTCCAGACGGATCACCTTTTCCCAGTCCCACTGATCCACATAGATGGAGTGCAGGTTATCCAGATCTTCGTCGCGGCGGATAGCGTTCATATCGCAGTACAGGCCCTTTGCCCACACGGAAATCGTAGTCCTTCAGGGCCTTGCGCTTCCCACTTTGCCAGTGACTGCACCACCTGTGCCTCAATGCCGCTTTCCTTCCTGATATCAAAGGTGACCTTGCGCTCAACACCGTTCAGGTCGTCGTTCAGACCGGTGGATGCTTCCAGAAACAGTGGAGCAGACACGCGGTACAGGTTCAGTGTGGCGCACAAGGTGTCGGCAAACAGACGCTTGACCGTACCAATGGCGCGCTGCGTGTCGTGCCAGGTTCAGCGCGGGCGTATAGTTTGCCGGGATGATGGTTTTGCTCATAACAAAATACCCCTCTTCTATTGGATTCCGGCCCTGATCTCCCAGTACAGGGGGCACGGCTTTTTTGAACCGGAAAATACTTGTTTCATTATGGCATATTTTTTTTTAAGAAAGTAAAGTGAGAAGGCAAAAAGGGGCTGCCGGTAAGGCAGTCCCGTTTCCGCAGTGAGAAGGGGCGGCTTTGCATCAGCCGAAAAGCCCCTTCAGCAGGATCAGCAGCACTTTTACAAAAAATCGCCGGTGCCCAGCAGCTTGTACAGAGAGATCAGAGTAGATAACATGAATGTTTTGCTCCTTTTTTGCAATTTCGGGACAAAATGCCGGCATGCATGGAATACGGCTGGGCAGAGCAGCGGATTGCAGGAAAAACTGGGAGAAAACAAAACGGCACCCGTGCCGCTGCAAAGCAGTACGGGTGCCGGAAGATCAATTGGTTTTCAACAGCTTCAGCGCTTTACGTTGAAAGCGGCCATGCCGGGTAAACGGCGCTTGCGCCCAGCTGCTCCTCAATGCGGAGCAGCTGGTTGTACTTGGCAACACGCTCGGTACGGCTGGGAGCACCGGTCTTGATCTGGCCGGCGTTGAGGGCAACAGCCAGATCGGCAATGGTGGTGTCCTCGGTCTCGCCGGAGCGGTGAGAGCTGATGGCGGTATAGCCGGCCTTGTGTGCCATCTTGATGGCTTCCAAGGTCTCAGAAACAGAGCCGATCTGGTTCAGCTTGATGAGGATCGCGTTGCCGGCACCCAGCTGGATGCCCTTTGGCCAGACGCTCGGTGTTGGTCACAAACAGGTCGTCGCCCACCAGCTGGACCTTGCCGCCCAGTTCCCGGGTCATCTCCTGCCAGCCTTCCCAGTCCTCTTCGTCCAAGCCATCTTCAATGGAGATGATGGGATACTTCTCCACAAGCTTCTTCCAGTGCGCGATGAGCTCGGCACGGAGGTAAACTCGGTGCCCGCCTTAGGCAGCTTTGTAAAAGCCCTTGCCCTTGGGGCTCTTCCACTCGGAGGCAGCGGCATCCATTGCCAGCATAAAGTCCTTGCCCGGCAGATAGCCGGCCTTTTTCGATGGCGGCCAGAATGGTCTCAATGGTCTCCCTCGTCGCTGGACAGGTTGGGGCAAAGCCGCCCTCATCGCCCACGGAAGTAGCCAGCCCCTTTGGACTTCAGGATGGCAGCCAGTGCATGGAACACCTCGGCGCACCAGCGCAGGCCTTCTTTAAAAGAGGGTGCACCCACCGGCATGATCATAAACTCCTGTGTATCCACGGTGTTGGTGGCATGCGCGCCGCCGTTCAGAATGTTCATCATGGGGACGGGCAGGCGGTTGCCGTTTACACCGCCCAGGAAACGCGGTACAGGGGCATGTCCAGCGAAAGGCGGCTGCTGCGCGGCAGGCTGCAATGGACACCGCCAGAATGGCGTTTGCGCCCAGATTGGATAGTTATCCTTGGTGCCGTCTGCCTTGAGCATGGCAGCATCCACGGCGTAGATGTCGGAAGCATCCATGCCCACCACAGCATCAGCAATGACGGTGTTGATGTTCTCCACGGCCTTGGTCACGCCCCTTACCCAGGTAGCGGCCCTTGTCGCCGTCACGCAGCTCCAGCGCCTCAAACTCACCAGTGGATGCGCCGGAAGGTGCGCAGCCGCGTGCCACGGTGCCGTCCGCCAGCGTGATCTCCCGGCTTCCACAGTGGGGTTGCCGCGGGAGTCCAGAATCTCGCGGCCAACAACAGATTCAATTTCCAGATAATTCATCTCGAAAACCCTCCTGAATATCATTTCCATCCCCTACCTGCCCGGGGCGGGCAGACGGGTGACGGCCAATTAGATAGTTATGTCTAACTAACCAATAGTATCCTACCACGCTTTCCCCTGGTGCAAGAGCCGATGCGCATGTTTGTGGATGTAAACTTTTTTAACAAAAACGGCAGCTGATGGGGCAGAACATTCGGCAAAGCAGGAAAAACAGCTGGTCTTTACAGTCTGCCCACTGGCAGCAGCGGGGATGCATCATGCCTATCATGTTAATTTCATATGGCAGATATACTAAAATTTTTCTTTACTTTTGTCAGGGCGACTTCTATACTGTTTTTGGTTTTCTAATATGTTTTTTTTATGGTCGATAGAGGAGGATTTTGCATATGAATAAGGATCTGACGGTCGGCAAGCCGTCACAGGTTTTTATGGCAGTTCTGTCTGCCCATGTTTGGCAGCATCATCTTTTCCAGCAGCTCTACAATATCGCGGATAGTTTCGTCGCGGGCAAGTTCATCGGTGAAAACGCGCTGGCTGCCGTCGGCAACAGCTACGAGATTACGCTGATCTTCATCGCGTTCGCCTTCGGCTGCAACATCGGCTGCTCGGTCATCGTGTCCCGCTACTTTGGCGCAAAGGACTACGATGAGATGAAGACCTCGGTCTACACTTCCCTCATCGGCTCTGCCGTGTGCTGTGCGCCGTGCTGATGGGCATCGGTCTGTTTGGGCTGCCACGCCCTGCTGGAGCTCATCAACACCCCGGAGGAGATTCTTGCGGATTCTTCGCTGTATCTGGATATCTACGTGCTGGGCCTGCCCTTCATGTTCTTCTACAACATTGCCACCGGCATCTTCTCTGCCCTTGGCGACAGCAAGACCCCCTTCTACTTCCTTGCAGTCTCTTCTTTGTCCAACATCGGCGTGGACATCCTGTTTGTGGCAGGGTTCCACATGGGTATCGCCGGTGTGGCATGGGCTACCTTCCTGTGCCAGGGTGTCAGCTGCATCCTGGCCATGGTGGTGGTGTTCCGCCGCATCCGCGCCTTCAAATCCAAGAACAAGGTCGTGCTGTTCTCTTGGAATATGCTGGGCAAGATAGCCGTGGTGGCCATCCCCAGCATCCTGCAGCAGAGCTTCATCTCGGTGGGCAACATCATTCTGCAGAGCGTCATCAACACCTTTGGTGCCAGCGCGTCATTGCAGGCTACTCTGCAGCCGTCAAGCTGAACAACATGGTCATCACTTCCTTTACCACCTTGGGCAACGGCATCTCCAACTACACCTCCCAGAACATGGGTGCAGGCAAGATGGACCGCGTGCACAAGGGGGCTTTGGCGCAGGCCGCAATCTGGTGTGGCTGTTGTGCGTGCCGCTGGTGGTGCTGTACTTCTTCTTCGGCCGCTTCCTGCTGCTGCTGTTCATGAACTACCCGCAGGGCCCTGCCATTGACACCGGTATGCTGTTTTTGCGCATCCTCTCTCCCCTTCTACTTTGTGGTGTCGGTCAAGCTGGTCACTGACGGCATCCCTGCGCGGCTGCGGCATGATGGTGCGCTTTATGATCGCCACCTTCTCCGACCTGATCCTGCGCGTGGGCATCGCCATTGTGCTGAGCAGCACTGCTCTGGGCAGCACGGGCATCTGGATGGCCTGGCCTATTGGCTGGTGCATCGGCACGGTCCTGTCCCTGGTGTTTCTACGTCACGGCCATCCGCAAGGCCCTGGCAGAGTCTCTGGCCAAAGCGGAAGCAGAGGGCAAAGCTGCCGAGGCACGTGCAGAGGCCGAGTTCGCCGCAGATGCCGAAATGGAGACCCTGTAACCCTTTTTGCAACTTGTGAATTGTGTTTCACCTGACACACAAACAAAAATGAAGCAATTGAAATAGTGCACAAAACAGACCCATTGCTTTTTGGCTATTTTGGCACAAAGTCCACAAAATGCCCCTGAAAGTATGGACGGTTTGTGAATTGCGGATTTTGGCTCACAGGTCTATAATATTGATAACGAAGCAAGGTCGCTTTGAGGGAAAGAGGGCCTTGCTTCCGTTTTTATCCTGAATTTACGAATGTTCCCAAGGAGGAAATTCATTATGAAAAACATGATCACTCGTCGTAACTTTCTGGCTGCTGCCGGCGTCGTGGCTGCTGCCGGTGTTCTGACCGCCTGCGGCGGCTCTTCCAGCAGCGCTGCTGCTTCCCGCCTCTACCGCAGCCTGGTGCCGCTGCTTCCGGCGACACCATCAAGGTCGGCGTCCTCGGACCCCTGACCGGTGACGCTTCCGTTTACGGTCAGGCTGTTGTAAACGGTGCCAGCCTGTACATGAAGCAGGTCAATGCCGACGGCGGTGTCAACGGCAAGCAGATCGAGATCCTCTCCGAGGACGAGCAGGGCGACGCTACGCAGGCGGTCAACTGCTTCACCAAGATGTGCGATCAGGGCATCACCGCTCTGGTGGGCGACGTTACCACCGCCCCGACCTGGCACGTTGCTGCTGAGAGCGCGGACTACAATATGCCTATGGTCACCGCTTCTGCTACTGCCGAGGCTGTTACTTACGATGCCGAGACCGACACCGTGAATGGCAATGTCTTCCGTGCCTGCTTCACCGACCCCTTCCAGGGTGTGAAGATGGCAGATTACGCTTGCGAGAAGCTCGGCTACACCAAGGCAGCCGTCATCTTCAGAAGGGTGCCGACTACAACGAGGGTCTGGCGGAGAACTTCGTCAAGGAGTTTGAGGCACAGGGCGGCACAGTGGTCGATCAGGAAAGCTACTCTGACGGCGATGTGGACTTCAAGACTCAGCTGACCAGCATTCTCGGCAAGGGCCCGAAGTGGTCTTCTGCCCCAACTACTATCAGGAAGTCGGCCAGATCCTTTCTCAGGCTGAGAGCGTCGGTCTGACCGTTCCGTTCCTGGGCGGCGACGGCTGGGATGGTCTGGAAGGCTACGCCACCAACGATCAGCTGAAGGACACTTACTTCTGCGCGAACTACGCAAAGGGCTGGCCAGCCCCGAGTTCGAGGATGCCTACAAGGCCGAGTACGGCCAGGATTATCCTAACGGCTTTGCTCCTCTGGGCTACGACGCCGCCACCACCGTGCTGTACGGCATTCAGGCTGCTGAGGATGCCGGTCTGGAGGCTGGCCGGTGATGACGATTACAAGCAGGCTGTCATCGATGCCATTGCCTCGGCGGCACCATCGACGGCATCACCGGCACATTCCCTTCGACGAGCATCACGACCCCGTCAAGAGACTGCTATCCTGACCTTCGACGGTGCAACCCCAAGTTCGAGCTGAAGGAAATGTTCTGATCCTGCTTTGATCCATCGCACCGGTGATGGGCATAAAGCCAGCACTCAGAAATAAAACCCCCATTTTTTTGGAGAACGCCGGAACAGGTTTTTCTGGCCGGTCTCCGCTTTTTTTAAAGTGCATTCCCAAAAGGCGTGAAAACGCCGCAAAAGAAAGGAAGTATCCATTCATGACAGTGTTTTTCAGCCAGCTGATCAACGGTCTTTCGCTGGGCAGCATCTATGCACTGATCGCACTGGGCTACAGCATGGTGTACGGCATTATCCTGCTGCTGAACTTTGCCCACGGCGATATCATCATGGTGGGTGCATATATGTCATGGTTCGTCATGAATCAGCTGGGTCTTGGCCCGGTAACGGCGGTGTGTGCCACCATCCTCACCTGCCTACGCTGCTGGGCGTGGTCATCGAAAAAAATCGCCTTGTGATCTGCGCAGCGCGCCCCATCTCGCTGCTGATCACCGCCATTGGTGTCTCCTTCTTCTTCTGAGTACACGGCAGAGCTGATCATGGGCAGCCGGTGCAAAGGTCATCCCGGCCTATTTCGCCCCCAAGACCTTCTATGTCGGCAAAGGTGCCTGTGGGCCTTACCTCCATCATCACGCTGGTGGTCACCGTGCTGTCCATGCTGGCGCTCACCTTTCTTGTGCAAAAGACCAAGCTGGGCAAGGCCATGCGTGCCGTCTCGGAGGATATGGACGCTGCCCGCCTGATGGGCATCAACGTCAACAGCACCATCTCCTTCACCTTTGCGGTGGGTTCGGCGATGGCGGCATCGGCTCGGTGCTGTACTGCTGCTCCCTACCCGCAGGCAACCCCCACCATGGGCTCCATGCTGGGCCTGAAAGGCCTTTGTTGCCGCCGTTCTGGGCGGCATCGGTTCCATGCCGGGCGCTATGGTCGGCGGCATCGCCATCGGCCTGTGTGAGTGCTTTGTTTCCGCCATCGGTCTTTCGGCCTGGAAGGACGCGGTGACGTTTGCAATTCCCTGATCATCGTGCTGCTGGTCAAGCCCACGGGCTTCCTCGGCCGTCAAAGGTGCAGGAAAAGGTGTAAGGGGGCATAAGATGAATACCAAACGCAAAAACCCTCAAAATGCCCGTGCGCTACCTGATGAACGCAGTGCTGGTGGCGCTGCTCTTCGTGGGACTGTCCTACCTGACCCAGAACGTTCTGTCCACCTACCAGAACAAGGTCCTGCTGACCGTGGGCATCAACATCATTCTGGCGGTCTCGCTGAACGTTGCCACCGGCTTATCTGGGCCAGCTGCCGCTGGGTCACGCCGGTTTTATGGCGGGGTGCCTACGCCTGCGCCCTGTTCACCAAATACTCCCGCTGCCCCCGGCGGCGTCTCCTTCGCCCTCGGTCTGGCGCTGGCGTGCGCGTGGCCGGGCCTGTTCGGTGTGCTCATCGGCATCCCGGCTCTGCGCCTGACCGGCGACTACCTGGCCATCCTGACGCTGGGCTTTGGCGAGATCATCCGCATCACCCTGAACAACATCGATGATGTGCTGGGCTTCAAGCTGTTCTACGGCTGCCAAGGGCCTGAAGAACATCCCCAAATATTCCAACTTTGCCAATGTGTTCCTGTGCGTGGTCATCACCTGCTTTTTGATCCACGCCATGATGAAGAGCCGCCACGGCCGTGCTGTGCTGGCCATCCGCGACAACGAGATCGCCGCCGAGAGCTGCGGCATCCAGACCACCTACTATAAGGTGATGGCCGCTTTTGCCTTTTCCGCTGCCTTTTGCAGGCTTGGCGGGCGGTCTGTACGCCTGCTATCGGCGTGCTGAACCCCTCCACCTTCGGCTTTATGAAGTCCATTGAGATCCTTGTCATGGTGGTCCTGGGCGGCATGGGCTCCATGCTGGGCTCCGGCCTCTCCGCAACGGTCCTGACCATCCTGCCTGAGGCTACCCGCAGCTTCGACAGCTACCGCATGGTCATCTACTCGCTGGTGCTCGTCCTGATGATGATCTTCCGTCCGGGCGGACTGCTGGGCAGCTACGATTTCTCCCTGAGCCGCATCGTGGAAAAGGCCATGAATGGCGAACTGTTCCGCAAACATACCAAAAAGGAGGCTGCTGACCATGAGTGAGTTCCAGACTAAGTCTAAACAGCGTCCCTTCCGGCGGTTTTCTGACCGACCGCGACAAGGATAAAAAGCCCATCCTCGACGTCCGTGAACTGGGTATCGACTTCGGCGGCCTGACCGCTGTGGACAACTTTAACCTGATGATCGGCCGCAACGAGATCGCCGGTCTGATCGGCCCCAACGGCGCCGGGAAGACCACCGTGTTCAACCTGCTCACCAACGTCTACCAGCCCACCCGCGGCTCCATCCTGATCGATGGGATGCCCACCGCCGGAAAAAAGACCTATCAGGTCAACCGCATGGGCGTGGCGCGTACCTTCCAGAACATCCGCCTGTTCAAGGAGCTGAGCGTCATCGACAACATCAAGGTGGGTCTGCACGAGTCCATGAAGTACGAATCTGGCCTTCCTCCCTGCTCCGATGCCGAACTACTGGAAAGAGGAAAAGCAGTGCACCGAGCGTGCGCTGGAGCTGCTGGACATCTTCCACATGGCAGACCTGGCCAACGCACAGGCCGGCAGCCTCTGCCTACGGCGCACAGCGGCGGCTTGGAGATCATGCGTGCACTGGCCACCGGCCCGAAGCTGCTGCTGCTGGATGAGCCGGCCGCCGGCATGAACCCCTCGGTGACCGCCGAGCTGATCGAGACCATCCGCCGCATCCGGGACGAGTTCAACATTGCCGTCCTGCTCATTGAACACGATATGAGCCTTGTCATGGGCATCTGCGAGGGCATTGCGGTGCTGAACTTCGGCCGCATCATCGCCAAGGGCACCCCGGACGAGATGTCCGCGATAACCCGCAGGTCATCGAGGCCTATCTGGGCAAAAAAGGAGGGCTGAGCCATGGCTGATACATTACTGAAGGTGGACGGCATCAACGTCTACTACGGCAACATCCACGCCGTAAAGGATATCTCTTTCACCGTCAACGCGGGCGAGATCGTCACTCTGATCGGTGCCAACGGCGCGGGCAAATCCACCACCCTGAAAACCATTTCCGGCCTTTTTGAAGCCCCGCACCGGCGATGTGCTGTACAAGGGCAAGAGCATCAAGGGCGTGCGCGCCACAAGATCGTGGAGAGCGGCCTTGCACAGGTACCGGAGGGACGCCATGTGTTTTTGCACATGACGGTGGAGGAGAATCTGGAGATGGGCGGCTACACCCAGCCTGCCTCCACCATTGCCGCCAACAAGGAAAAGGTGTTTTGAGCTGTTCCCCGCCTGAAAGAGCGCCGCAAAGCAGGCGGGCACCATGTCCGGCGGCGAACAGCAGATGCTGGCGGTGGGGCGTGCCCTCATGAGCAACGCTTCCATGCTGATGCTGGACGAGCCCTCCATGGGTCTTTCGCCGCTGCTGGTGCAGGAGATCTTTGACATCATCCGCGACATCCACAAGGAGGGCATGACCATCCTGCTGGTGGAGCAGAACGCGCAGATGGCGCTTTCGGTGGCCGACCGCGCCTATGTGCTTGGAGACCGGCCGCGTGGTCATGGACGGCACCGGTGCTGAGCTGCTGACCAACGAGCGCGTCCGCAACGCCTATCTGGGCGGGTAAACGGAAAAATAGTTTTGATTTGCAGTTCAGAAAACGCCCAAGGGCGTTTTCCCGAACCGCTTTTTCTGCTATCACTTTACTTTCGTAAAAAAAATTGTCGCCATAATGAGTGCAGTATTCCGGCTTTTTTGCAAAAGCCACGCCCCCGGCTCGGGAAAGCGGGGCGCAAACCACACAGAATGAGGGGTAAACGTTATGAGCAAGATCATCATCCCGGCAAACTACACACCTGCGCTGAACCTGTACGACACCCAGCGTGCCATCGGCACCGTGAAGCGGCTGTTCGCAGATACCTCTGCGCTACGCTCAACCTGTACCGCGTGTCCGCACCGCTGTTTCTGGAGGCTTCCACCGGCCTGAACGATGACCTGAACGGCGTGGAGCGCAAGGTGACCTTCTTGATATGAAGGACGGCGGCATTGAGGCGCAGGTGGTGCAGTCGCTGGCCAAGTGGAAGCGCAAGGCCCTCAAGGACTACGGCTTCCGGGTGGGCAAGGGCCTGTACACCGATATGAACGCCATCCGCCGCGATGAGGACCTGGACAACCTCCACTCCAGTCTACGTAGACCAGTGGGACTGGGAGAAGATCATCACGGTAGAGGACCGCAACGAGGCTTACCTGAAGAATGTGGTGCGCTCCATCGTGTCTGCGGTGTGCGCCACCGAGATGAACCTGCACGCCATGTTCCCCCAGCTGCAGGACCTGCCCCTGCACACCCCCAACGTGACCTTCATCACCTCACAGGAGCTGGAGGACCGTACCCGACCTGACCCCCCAAGGAGCGGGAGAACGCCTTTGTCAAGGAGAACGGCACCACTTTCCTGCATGAAGATCGGCGCACCCTGCGCAGCGGCAAGCCCCACGATGGCCGCGCCCCCGGACTACGACGACTGGGACCTGAACGGCGATCTGCTGTTCTGGAAACGACCCGCTGCAGTGCAGCTACGAGTTGAGCAGCATGGGCATCCGCGTCAGCCCGGAGAGCATGGATAAGCAGCTGACCATGGCGGGCTGCGACGGGCGCCGGTCCCTGCCTTTCCACAAGGCCGTGCTGGCGGCGAGCTGCCCCTATACCATCGGCGGCGGCATCGGCCAGAGCCGCCTGTGCATGCTGCTGCTGGGCAGCGTCCACATCGGTGAGGTGCAGGCCAGTGTCTGGGACAAGGCCACCCGCGAAGCCTGCGCTAAGGCTGGAATCCCGCTGCTGTAAGCGGAACGTTTTTTCAGCGGAAAATATTTTTTTGGTTTGAATCCAGCCCAGCCTGCGGGCTTGGCTGTATTTCGCTTTTTTTTTATAAAAACCAAGAAGGGACAGCCTGTGGGCTGTCCCTTCTGGTTTTTATATATTATTAGTTCTGCTTTTTCCAGCGGCGCATGATGCCCATGCCCAGGACGCATAGGGGCCGGTGTGCACCGCGATGGTGCAGCCGATCTGCAAAAAGCCCTACCTCACACTGTGCGCCGGGGTACTTGGCACGCAGGGCAGCGCGGGTCTGCATCCAGAGCCGTTTGCCCTCTTCTTCATCGTAGCCGTAGCCCACGATGATGCGGTAGTCGTCGGGCGTGCCGCCGTTGGCGTCCAGATAGTTCATCAGCTGTTCCAGCGCCTTTTCAAAAGCTCTTCTGTCGGCCGCGGGCCACGCCGCCGGAGAAGATCTCGCCCTCCTTGAACAGGATCATGGGCTTGATCCCAGAATGTTGGCGGCACGGCCCGTGACTTTGCCGATGCGCCCGCCCTTGATAAGATAGTCCAGATTACCTACCGTAAAGAAGATCTGGTTGGTGATCTTTTCCGCTTCCAGCCATGTCACAGTCTCGTCCAGGTGCAGCCTGCATCCCGCATGGCCACGGCGTTTTCCACCATGGTGGATTCGGTCACGGTGGCAGCGGCAGAGTCCATGACCTCAATGCGGGCATCGGGGAAATCTTCCAGCACCAGATCCCGGGCATTGCGGGCGCTGCCCACACAGCCGCTCATCTTGTTGGTGAACACCAGACACAATACCGCCCGGCCCGCCTCGGCATGGGCGCGGAAGGCCTTTCAAAAAGTCCTCCATGGAGGCAGACTGGTCTTGGGGTAGGCCGAGGGGTTATCTACCATGAATTGGTAGAAATCGCGCACGGGATCTCCTTGCCTTCCTTTGCGGTAGTGCTCACCGTCCAGCGAGACATAGAAGGGCACGACCTCGATGCCAGCTTCGTTTGGCAGTGTCCAGCGTCAGGTCGCATGCACTGTCGGTAATGATATCAAACATATGTGACGCTTCCTTTTCTGAAACTCGGGGGCTTTTTTGCGGCATCAGAGCCGCGGTGGATGTAGGCCTCGCGCTCTGCGCCCACCGAGATATAGGTGATCTTGCAGCCAATAGCCTTTTTCCAGATACTCAACGTAATCGCGGGTCCTGGGGCAGGTCCTCCCACTTGCGGGCAGCGGTGATATCGCAGTGCCAGCCGGGCAGATACTCCACCACGGGCTGTGCGGTATCCAGTGCCTCGCCCATGGGGAAACGGGTAGTGGTAGTGCCATCTTCCAGCTTGTAGCGGTGACCATGGGGATCTTCTCCATGTAGCTCAGCACGTCCAGCAGGGTCAGGGCGACCTCGTCGCAGCCTTGGCAGAAGACGCCGTAGCGGCTTGCCACCAAATCGGTCGATGGGGCCGACGCGGCGGGGACGGCCGGTAGCAGCACCGTACTCGTGGCCAGCCTCACGCAGGTCGTGCTTTTCCTCTTCGGTCATAGCCAGCTCGGTGACAAAGGGGCCGTCGCCGACGCAGGAGGAATAAGCCTTCATCACGCCGACGGAGTTGGTCAGCTTGTGGCCCGGGATGCCTGCGCCGATAGGAGCGTAAGCACCGATGGTGTTGGAGGAAGTGGCGTAGGGATAAATGCCGAAATCGATGTCGCGCAGCGCGCCGAGCTGGGCCTCGAACAGGACCTTCTTGCCTGCGGCATCTGCGTCAGCCAGATACTGGCCCACGTCGCAGATGTAGTCGCTTGAAGATGGCGGCATACTTCTCCAGCCAAGCCCACATCTCATCCACGCTGATGGGAGCGGCGTTGTAGCTGCCCTCCATGACCAGATTCTTGGAATCGACCATGGTGACGAGGCGCTTCTTCACAGAGTTGTCCAGATGGAGCAGGTCGCCCATGCGCAGGGTCTTCTTCATGTACTTATCGCCGTAGGTGTAAGCAATGCCGCGCTTGGTGGAGCCGAACTGTGCGCCGGTCTTGGCCAGGCGGGCTTCCTCCAGACCATCCTGCTCCACATGGTAGGGCATGGTGATGGTTGCGCGGTCGGAGATCTTCAGGTTTGCCGGGGTGATCTCAACGCCCTGCTCGCGCAGATTATTGATCTCGCCGTCCAGATGGTGCGGGTCGATGACCATACCGTTGCCCATAACGCAGACGACATTCGGGCGCAGGATGCCGGAGGGCAGCAGATTCAGCACAAACTTGCCGCGCTCGTTCTTGACGGTATGACCGGCATTGTTGCCGCCCTGATAGCGTGCAACAATATCATACTCCTGGCTGATCAGATCGACCATGCGGCCCTTGCCCTCATCGCCCCAGTTGATACCCGTAATTGCAGTAAGCATAATAAATGACCTCTTCGTAATTTTTTCAAAAGACAGCCTTTTCCGTGCACCTTGCCCGGGATACGCCACCTTGGGAAAAACGCATCAGCAGGCATACATGCACGCACCAATGGCACAGTATAGTATAGCACAGTCTGCCGCGCAAAAAAAAGGGGCTTGCACAGCTTTTGGGCTGCGTTTTCCCCAAAAAATCCGCGTCCTCAATTGTGCGTTCCCTGCGGGGTTTCAAGGTCGGCACGGCGGGTCACCTTGTGGATGGTGCCGTCCGGCTCCTTGATGGAGGTGTTGTCAGCTGGGCGCGGAGGCTGGCCTTGACATCGTCCACATACTCCTGCCGCAGTGTTTGCTGCTCGGCTTTTTCGGCATCGGTCAGGCCGGTGGTCTTGCTCTTGTGGGTCAGCGCATTGATGCGGGCGATTTTTTCGTTCGTCATGGGAACCTCCTGTATTTCATCGTAAAAATATGTTATAATGTAGGCAAGACCATTATACGCGAGGATGATAAATCACCAATGGCAAGTATACAACGCATGATAAAAATGGCAATGAATTTTGCACAGCAGATGGATGCCGTGCTGGCGGGCCTGGGGGCACCCGCCCGCGGCTTTTGCTCCACGCCTGCTGCGGGCCCCTGTTCCAGCGCCGTGCTGGAACAGCTGTGCCAGTATTTTGAGATCACAGTGCTTTACTATAACCCCAACACATGGCCGGCGGCAGAAGTATTACCGCCGGGGCGAGGAGCTGAAAAGTTTGTAGCGGCAGCCGCCCACCCGCTGGGCGTGACGGTAGTGGAAGACACGTACGACCCGCAGCAGTTCTACTCCGCTGTCGCGGGCCTCGAAAACGAGCCGGAGCGCGGCAGTCGCTGCACGGTCTGCTACCGGCTGCGGATGCGCCGGGCGGCCCAGTACGCCGCCGGACAACGGCTTTGACTGGTTCACCACGACCCTCTCCATCAGCCCCCACAAGGACGCCAAGCGGATCAATGCGATCGGGCAGGAGCTGGAGCAGGAGTTCGGCGTAAAGCACCTGCCCTCCGACTTCAAAAAGCAGAACGGCTATCTGCGCAGCTTGCAGCTGTCGGAGCAGTACGGCCTGTACCGGCAGGACTACTGCGGCTGCGAGTTCAGCGCAAAAGCAAGAAGACATTGAAGGATAACGCAAAACAATTTAAAATGCGCTGCGCGTTCGCTTTGCGCATCATCAGCGGAATCATTATTTATAATTTCGGGGTTCAGGAAAGTCTGCGGACTTTCCTGAACCAGAAAGGGTTATAGGGAGGCGGCACATCATTCCTCCGGCAGCTTTGCCACCAGCAGGGTAAAGACCACAAGGCCCACGCAGGGCACGATGTTGGATGCCATACCGGCGGCAAGCCCCGCGTCCTCGCGCCACGCGGCCGATAATCCACGGCATGAGGATGGCGCCGCTGGATGCCGCCGGCAGCATGATGCCCATGCTGGTAACGGTGGTCATATTGCCTGCGCTGGCTACAGCAGTGGGGTTCATGCCCGCCATGGCAAACGCAAACGCGAACAGCAGCACGATGGCCATGCCCTGCGTGTGGGCCATGACCAGCAGCACATAGAAGAAGGTGCACAGCACGCTCATGCCCACCATGGCCTTGCGGGGATTTTTTAAGGGGCACACAAAGGCGATGAGCAGACGTCCCACCAGCGTAGCGCCCCACATGACGGTGACGGTGTAAGCCGCCAGTGTGCCCGCAATAATCCCGCTGCCCTTGAAGTAAGTGACCATCCAGCCGATAACGCTCTGTTCTGCAGCGTTCTGGAAGAAGAAAAGGCCGGTGAACATCCAGAAGCGTGAGAACGCAAAAAGCTCCAGTCAATGGCCTCCTTCTCGGCGCTGCATTCTGACTCTTGCCGCCGCCCAGCGGGGTAAAGGCATATACCAGCCACAGCACAAGTCCCAGTGCCTGCCAGCAGGAACACCGCCAGCTCAGTGCTCACCCTGCCGCCGCCGCGATGAGGAAGGGGCACAGCAGCGCGCCGCAGGCGTAGCAGGCGTGCATGGTGTTCATGCCCCGGGTGCGGTTTGCCGAGTTGCCGCTGACAAGGATGGTGCAGGTGTTCAGGACACTGCCCTTGGCAATGCCCACCAGTAAAAAAACGCCAGCGCCAGCACCGCCACGGCCCCCGTCAGGCCCATCAGGCCGTAGCCCACCGCATAGCCAATGGTCAGCAGCAGGACGCTGGGCTTCATGCCAAGCGCACTGGGCAGCATGCCCATCAGCAGCCCCTGCCAGCAGGTTGCCCACGCTCATCAGGAGGAGAGCAGTGTACCGGTCATGCCGTAGGCAAAGCCGTAGCGCTCCTGCAGCAGACTGACCACCACACCGCGCTGATGGCGCAGATGCCGCTGAAGAAAAGGTCGCAAAGCCCGCATTGCGCAGGCGCGTGTTCTGTTGTTCCATGGTGTTCCCTCTCCTTGCGGAAATATCCTTTCTCTATTTAACCATTTTTTCGCATCTTTGCAACCGGATTTTTTTACAAAAGCAGCAAAAAAACTGCCGCACAAAACGTGCAGCAGTTTTTTCTTTATGATAAGTATTTTTCTCAGTCCAGATCTTCCGCTTCCAGCACCGCAACGCCTTCGCTTTCAAAGGTCTTCTTGCGGAGGGTTTCAGCTGTAGACCGGGTTGGGTGCCTTGTTGTGGATGCACAGAATGATCTTTTTACCGTTCAGGCTGGCAGCCTCCACACCCACGGATGCACCGTCCGGCGGCACCACGCCAAAAATCCGTGGTGTACTGTGCCAGCTCCGGGGTGGCGGGCATGAGCGGATTGCCCAGAATAGCTTGAGCCAGAAATCCGAAATCGTGCCGCCGATGTACTCGCCCATCTGGAACACCCGCTGCTTGATGCGCAGGGGGGTGCCTTTTTGCTGGTCCACCTTGTACACCCAGCCCATCTGGTCGGCCATACGGTGACGCTTGGACTCCGGCTGCAGATCCGCCTGATGTCCATCTACATCAGATACAAAATCTGCAAGGCGGGTCTGGGCTTTAGCTGCACCGTATGCTCGAAACTGCACACAGTTGTACAGCGCATTCGGCACCCGGCCACATCGCGGGTATCGGAGGAGTAGGAATACTGGATCTTCTCCTTTGCCCAGATACTCCCGCATGGCCATACACAGCAGACCCATCAGAGCGCTTACCGGCTTTGCGTTGTTCGCCAGCGCTTTTTCCCAAGGCTCTGCTTGCTCCAGGCACACCTGGTGCGGCGCAGCGCACCCTCGTAGGTCTGCACCACATCCCGCTGGATGACATCGCTCCCGTACTCCACAGGCGGGTACTCTGCCAGCATGGCCTCCATATCATAGGGCGGGTCGCACACGATCTGCGGCACCGCAAAGGCCGTGCCGTAACGCAGGTTGCAGTACTGCTCCAGAATGCTGGTGAGCAGGGGCGATACCCCGTGGCCGTCCAGCAGGAAGTGATGCCAGTCAAAGTAGACGGTATCCCCTTCGCAGCTGACGCAGAACAGGTAGCCGTTCGTCTGTTCCCTGGATATTGCGCATGGTGCCGCCGGGGTACACAAAGGCAGGGCTCCGTATTGGGCTCCAGCCACATCTCCCGCTTTTCCTGCACCAGACGCTGGGTATAATAGGGCGCACTTGCCAAGTGTCAGTGCCCGCTGCAAAAGGGTGATATCCACCGCATCCCGCAGCGAGAACTGGTACCGGCACTGGATCTTTTCCCGACGGAAAAGTACATGATTCCCTGAAAGTTATATTCCGTCGAGCGCTGCTGTATTTCCATTGGTTTTTACCCCACGTTTGCTGCCAGATAATCCACCAGATCCCCCATGGTGACAAAGTTGCGCAGCCTCCTTTCCGGGATGCGCAGGCCAAAGGTCTCTTCAAGATCTGCCACAATGGTCAGGATCTCCATAGGACAGATCCAGATCGTCCATCAGACGCTGCTTTCGGTCACATCCTCCGGCGATACCTCTGCGACATCCTCCAGAATAGCCGTGATCTGAGAAATGATTTCTGCACGTTCCATCGTATTATGCTTCCTTTCTGTTGCGTTTTACTTTGCGCACCGCTTGCCTGCGCCGTTGGGCAGCGGCGTTTCGCTGAATTCCACCACGCCAATGCTTGTACAGCGGGACGGTGCGGTTCATCTGGGCAAAAAGTCCCGCACCGTCTGCTGGTGCTCCTTTTTCACAGTATACCACAACACCTATCTTTTTTGCCCAGTTCTTTTTACGATACATTCCTGTACGGCCCATTTTTTTCTAACATGCCCTCCAGCTCTTCAGGGCTGAGGTTCTCGCCGCTGTCCAGAATGATCAGATTCTTCTTGCGGCCGGTGATGTAGTAGTAGCCGTCCTCGTCCACCCGGGCAAGGTCGCCGGTGTGGAACCAGCCGTCGGCGTCGAGGACTTCTGCCGTGGCCTCAGGGTCCTTGTAATAGCCCAGCATGATGCTGTCGCCCCGATGCACAGCTCTCCGTCCGGCTCGATCTTGTGTCCAGATAATCGTTGCCCTGTCCCACAGCGCCGATGTGCTTTGCATCCTGCGCGTAGTTGATGATGCCGTCGCCGAAGGTCTCGGTAGCGCCGTAGGTCTGCACCACGAACATCCCGTTGGTGGCCATATCCAGCATCACCTGCGGGTCAAACATGGCAGAGGAGCAGATGGGCACCCACAAGCCAAAGCCCAAGCGCTCCTTGCGGCCGCGCATCACGTCCTGTGCAGGAGTTCGCGATCACCGGCACCACCGCCATGACCTTACTGGGCATCCGCCGGAAATCTCCTTATAGGATATCGCCGCTGATGTTCAGCGCCCAGCCCCCGTGTGCCCAAGAGAACAGGCAGATGAATGCACCCAGATGGAACAGGGGCAGCACCGTGTACTGGCTGACCACAAAAGCCCAGGTCGCTTATATCCATCATGTGCTTCATACCGATCGCACATGGGCGCGCATCACGCCGAAGAAGCTGCGCTCGCTCAAATCACGCCCGCTGCGGCCGGTGGTGCCGGAGGTGAACATCAGGATCATCGGTCATCGTGGATGGCGCAGCGGGCATCCCGCCACCGGCTCATAAGCGCGGAAGCCGTCCATGGGGCGCAGAATGCTGCCGTAGGCGGCTCTGAAGCCAGCCCTTGGTGCCGTGAAGTCGTCCACCGTCGGTCAGGATGGCAGCGGGTCCACCAGCCCCAGCTCGTAGGACAGCTCGTTCCAGTTTTGTTGAGTTGAGCAGTACCAGCACGCCGCCCGCCAGAATGATGCCGAAGGTGTTCACGGCATATTCGTAGCTGTTTTATTCAGCAGGCAGATCTTTTTGCCCTTGATATCCGATGGTGCTCTGAAGTAGCTGACCGCACGGCGGATGTCCCGTGCGTAGTCCTTATAATGGACTGCGGTCACCTCGTCCGTTTCCTTGTATATAAAAGCGGAGCGCCACACGCTCCGAAAAAACGCTGTTCCATATTCAGGGTGACCAGATCATACACGTTGTCCAATACCTTGATCATTGTATTTTCCTCCTGCGTTGTTATTTCATCCTGCGGCAGTGCGCTGTACTGTGCTCAGTATACAATATTTTCCTCAATGCAATGCAATACTTCTGCAACATTTAATTTCGCACTTTGACAACTTTCAATTGTATATCTTGGGGATACGCCCCGGCCACCCTACCTTTCGTTGCAATCCGCCGGTTTTCGTGCTACAATTTTAGCGCAAAAATACCAGTTCCGGTATGGTGCACTACCAAAAAAAAATTGACAGTTCTATAAAGCATTATACTAGCCATATATGGCAATGCTGTAATAAAACCGATCATTTGCGCCGTATCCGGCTTTCTCGAGGGGTATTGGCCCGGCGCAGGAAAGGAATCTTTCATGGAAACAACCAAGCCCCGCACTGTCAACTCCATCGATGTTTGATATGCTCAAGGGCGCTGGGATGTTGGCCATCGTGTTGGGGGCACACTGCAGGCTTTTACCCACTCCAGCTGGAGAGCGGCCTGTCGCTGACGGCCTTTGTCGGCTTTATCTACCGCGAAACGCTGATGGCGGCCTTTTTTATTGCCAGCGGCTACGGCTTCCCGCAAGCGCTCCATCAGCAAAGTGCATCCACCAGCAGCTCAAAAGCCTGCTCAAGCCCTTTGCTACACTGCGGTGTTCACCACGGTACTGCACTTCATCATTCATTATAAAACCTTTCACTATCTGCCCGGCTCCATGACTGAGAGAGCATCAAGGTGGCAGGCGGCTTTCTGCTGGGTCCGCCCCACATCTGCCACCTACTTCGGGCAGGAGTTCTTTTTCCTGCGGGCCCATGTGGTATCTGCTGGCGCTGTTGATGGGCTGGATCTTACTGGACGTTATCCTGAACATCTTCCCGAGCGGTACATTCCCGGCGGTGGGCGGTGCCGCCCTGCTGGGCTGGGTGCCAGCCTTGTATGGGAACTGCCCTTCTGCCTGATCCGGGGCGCGGTGATCACGCCGTACCTGTACCTTGGCTACCTTGCCAACGGCAGCATTGGCTGGATCAGCCTTTTTGTCCCGCCGGATGTCCTGCATCCTGTGGGCAGCCATACTGCTGATCCCGGCAGCCGCCCTTGCCACCCGCCGCACCGGACTGTGTATCCATGGCCGAGTGGTCGGTTTCGGTCCCATCAGCATCCTGCTGGACGGCCTTTGCCGGTCTGCTGTTTATCCGGCTTCATTTTGCGCTGGAGCCAGCGCCGCAACCCGCTGGTGCGCTTTTTCGAGGCCATCGGCCGCCGTTCTCTAACATCTTCTGCGTACATACGGTGGAGCTGATCGCCATTCCGTGGTATCTGTTCGCCGCCAAATGCCGATCGCCCTGTTTTGGGCATCAGCCTGCAGCCATCCTTTCGCTGGGCTCCATCTGGCTGATCTGCGCCCTGCTGCAGCGGCGGCGGGATCTGATCATCAATTGTTCCCCGGCGGCGCACCCCTCAGGTACATTACGCCCCGCGGCACTGATTTTCTGAATGTTTTTGGCTGCGGCGGTACGGCAGTTAAAGGGATAAAGGAAGAGGAGGATCCCGTTATGAACCACGATGCCCCCATGACCCCTGCTGCCATGCGGAGGCGCACATTGCCGAGCTGGAGCAGCAGCTCAAGCTTTCGGACGAGGGTGTTTCCCAGCTGGCGCGGTGTGTCTGGCTGAGCAGCAGCCGCCGGCTTGCCAGACCGAGCTTGCCGGGCACAGCGCCGAGAATATCACCCTACTCCTGCCGCAGTTGTTCATTTATCACACCGGCAGCGGTTGCCCCTGAATGCCTGACTGCCACCGAGGATTCACAACGAACCCTCCGACCCACGAGGTCTGGCCTCACCTTTGTCCCAAGCCGGAGGACGCACGCGCCATCCGTCTCCGACCCGGCGAGCTGGCCTGCCGCATCACCGACCTTGCCGTTATCTTCGGACGAACGCATCAGCTTCCCAGCCGGTCAACGGCCTTTTCGCTGCAGGAGGACAGCCTGCTGCTTTTTGGACGTAGACTAACCTTTTCGCTGCACTGCACCACCGGCTTTGGTGCCGGCATGAAGTTTGCGGTGAACTATCACTACTACCCGCTGGGACGTTTCGCACGAGCAGCCCGGCAAGTCTCCCGCGCTGCGGGCGCGAACGACCTGAAAGCTTGAGAGAACGCCGCCGCGCAGGGAGGCAGAGGAAGTATGCAGGGCCAGCGCCGCGCCGAGCGTGGCTGAACCAGCATGCTGACCTTGCAGGCATCCAGCACGAATATCAGGTTTCGCTGGAACGATGCGCCAGCAGCAAGCGCTGGCGGCCGACCGCCCGCTGCGCGCAGACCGAACCTAGTGCGCGGTCACTGAGCCTCGCCCGATTCCTGCCCGGAGGAGTTGGATCATGTACACCAGTTACAGTACCCCGCAGCGCAAAGCAATTGTCCAAGCAGGTCTATACCGATACCCAGAAAGCACTCATTCTGGTTCACGCGCCGGGCGTCATTAAGCAGTGCCGCTGCAAGCGGCGCTGCAAAACCAGCTGCACCGCAAGTTCGTCTGGTGACCCAGCTTGAGGACGAGCGACCCCCGATGGCCGGGGTGCTGCTGGTAAGCGAGGATGTGGAGTGCACCTCCCCACCGGCTCCCGACCTTTTGCTGCCGCCCTGTGGAGGGCGCAGATCTTTTGTCTGCGACGCCTCCTTTGGCTTTGACGGCTCCACCCTGTCCTGAGCACCCGGCACCCCTCGGCAGCAGCTGCGCACTGGTGCTCCCGCATTGCGGACAAGGTACGCGCCGCCGCCTCGGTGCGGACAGCGTTGGGCCGAACTGCTGCGTGTCGGCTTCACGCCATGGCGCAGCACAAGCCGCTGCATCCCGCAGGCGCTGCATCTTCCGCCGGGAGCTGTGCGCCGACGATGTTTCTCCGCCAAGGACGCCGCGCTGATTTTTGAGCCATGAGCTGACCATGACCGGTGCGCCCATCGTGCTGGTGGGTGCCAGCCGATGCTGCGCAGCTTAGGGGCTTTTGAGGTGGTGGTGCTGGGGCTGATGAAGGCTCGCTGCCGCTGTTTCCGCCGGGGCCGCTGTGGTCACCTCGCCCGGACTGCGTTACTTCCAGCGCCCTGGGGGGCTAGCCACCAGCGCAGACTTTGTGCTGGCCAACACGGTGGTGGAAGCACCGGTGGTAAACACCCTGAACGGCTCCTTTGTGCCGGTGCTGTGGTGGCTGCACGATGCCTTTGCAGGCTATCCTTCATCTCCCACAGCATCCCCAAGGCGCCGGGCAAAAACGTGCACCTCTGCGCCGTAGGCTCCCACGCCACCGCCGCCATGCACTCCGTCCGGCCGGATTTTGCCATCGAGCAGCTGATCTCCGGTCTGCCGGACTATGCAGCCGAGCAATTCCCCCGCTATGACATCAGCTTTGCCGGGGGGGCGTCCCTCTTTGTGACGGTAGGCTCGCTGGAGCACCGCAAGGGTCCGGACATCTTCTGCAACGCCATCCGGCTGCTGCCCTCTGCAGTGCGGGGAAAAAGCTGCCTTCCTTTTTGTGGGCAAAAGCCGCTGACAGAATGGGATGTACAACGCCGCGGACAGCTTGGTGCGGGACTATCCCCAGACCGTTTTTCTGCAAGCGGCTGGAGCGCCCGGAGAGGTCAAATCGCTTGATGGAGCAGTGCAACCGTGGTGTGCGCCTCCCGGGATGACCCCATGCCCACCTTCGTCACCGAGGGACTGATCTTCGGCAAGCCGTCCATCGTATCGGAGCACACCGGCACCGCCGAGGCCATCTCCGAGGGGCGGAACGGCTTCCTTTACTAACGACGACCCGCAGCAGCTGGCCGTCCTGCTGAAGCACGCCATTGAACGAACACCCGGAAGAGCTGGCCTCCATGCGGACAGAATGCCGTAAAAATGTACGAGCAGTACATTTCAAAGAGGCTTTTTGAGCAGACGCCCGGGCTGCTGTGGAAGATCGTCGACGGCGAAAGTAACACAAAAACCTCTCCGTCATTGCTACAATGCCACTTCTCATAGGGGCAACAGCAACAACCGCCGCCAGTGGCGGATAAAGGGCGCTGTTGGGGCCGGCCAGCAAGACAAGTGTTGTTTACAACACGAGGTGGATGCTGAAACCTGGCAAACAAGTAAGCCTGAGAGGTTCTTTTTATCATATCACACAAAGTGACGAGAAAAATTTTTTTGTTTCAGTTCACAAAAACAAGGTTCCGCTGTGTTATACTGCAAGCAGTATCGTGAAAAGCCTTGTCCCATGGAACAATTAACCCCCAGCAGCCCTCCCGCAAAAGGCGATCCTTTCGCTGGTGCTGCGTCTGGCGCCTGTGGTTTCATCTTCACAGCAACCACTGGGCCGAGATCTCGACCGCGCTGGCCCAGCTCTCCCAGGTGCTGCTGGTGCTGGCCATCGGCCTGACATACCCCCGCTTGAGGGAATCGTCTGCTGGCTCATCATCCGCTGCCCTGCCTGCCGGGCTTCACCCGCGGCGGCACGGCTTGATGCCGCCTTTGTGGGCATCTTTGGCAACGTGGTCGGCCGGGTGCCGGGGCTGTGCCATGGAGTCCTATTATCTCTACCACTGCGGCCTGCCGGGCCCCCGTCATGGGCCACAGATGACCCTGCAATATGTGATTCCACAAGACCACCGTTCTGCTCTATGCCACTGTGATGCTCCTGCTGCAGCACCGTTGGCTCGCCGCCAACACCTCCGGCGTGATGCACTATCTGCCCGCCGCCTACTGCTGTGGTAGCGCTGGTCATCGTGGCGCTGGTGCTGAATCTGTGTCCGCCGCTGGTGGTGCGGCTGGCCCGTTGGGCCATGGGCTTTGCCAAAAACAGAACCGTGGCAACCCGCCGGGAAAAGTGGCTGGAGCAGCTGGACACCCTGGGCACCGAGAAGCCGCCTGCTGCTGGCCGACAAGGCCCGCTGCGCATCCTTGCCCTGCAGGCCCTCAAGCTGTTTTTGCTGTTCACCCCGCCGTGGCTGTGCATCCGGTTCATGGGGCTTTCCCCGGGCTGAGTTTGGCGGTACCAACTGCTCACCAGCCCTGATGTTGTTCGTTTCCAACGCCCCTGCCCAATGTAGCGAGGCATGGGCTCCATTGAAACAGCCTTTCTGCTGGTGTTCAGCAGCTTTTTGACCAGCGGCGAAGTGATGAGCGTGCTCATGCTCTTCCGCATCGCCAGCTACTATTTTTGTGTTTGCCGCCAGCGCCGTGGGCACTTTTATGGGCGCAGAAGCATCTGGAGAACAGTTGACATCCTGCGCATTCCGGCACTATAATGAAAGCGTACTCTCTGAAGATCTTTGGCGCCCTGCTGTGCGGCCCCAAAGGAAACGCCTTATGGAAAACAAAAGTCTCCGTTTTATGCCATCATGGCCCCTCTGGGTCGTGTTGTTCGTGCTGTTATTCATTTCCAACCGCCGCGTTGACCTGAAAACTGATATCAATAAAAAGCACTTCCGTCTCTGTCAGCGTGGAGGATACCGTCAGCCTGAGCCCCTCTGTGGTCACCACCCGTGCCTATTCTGCGGGCGATGATACCTATCAGACATTTTTCGAGATCCTGCAAAACGCGAGCTGCTACCAAAAATTCAGCCAGAATGCCCGCTCCTACTCCCACGACTACGAAGCGCATTCCATCACCCCCTGCGCTTTGCAGACGATGCCAGCCAGAACCTGCTTTTCACCGTCTATTCAGACGGGTCTGCCAGGTAAACGGAAAATTCGTCTTCCTCCGCTCCCCCGATGGAAACGCGGAGGCGATCTACCAGCTGCTGCGGGATGCGGTGGTGTAAAGAATGTTGTCCGCTCCCCGGATGCGGCTGATCAACGACCGAGACAAAACAAAAATCGGGGCACTCAGGTGGTCAAGCTGGTATCCCGTTTTTGCTTTCATCTCTGCGCACATGCCGTACCAGAGCCCTGGCAGCCGCGCGGATGCAGCAGAGCAAACCAGAATGCTGCATCCTGCCGTAGAAAAGAGAAAGGAATGGAAATGGAGCGGAGCGCTTGCAGACGCTCCGTTTTTTGGTGCAACGTGGTTAGAATTAGCTGCCAACCACCGTTGCGAGAACAGGATACCACAGATGGTTAGTCTTGTCAACCCTTAATTTGCAATTTTTTCGCAAAAGTTGCCGTGCCGCCGGGGTTTCTGCTTTTTTTTTCTACATTCTGCCCAAAAAGAAAGCCCTTTGCTTTGGAAGAAAACCCACTTGTTTTTTCTATTGCTTTTTAAAGTGGTTCTTGCTATTATAATAACGCAAGATTTTGTGGGCAGGTTTTTAATTTTTTTGTCTACACCTTGTAGTTAAGCTGCCGCAGACGGCAGTTCAAGACCGTTTTCGCCCCCCAAAATCGCCCGGTGACAGTGCGGTTTTTCAAAGGCTCATTAGTTAGAAAATGCTAACCGCATAATGGAGCATGGAGGTTCCAATGATCCATTTTGAACAGTGGGAAGGCTTTGAAGGCCGCCATCTGAAATGAAAGAGGTCAATGTGCGTGACTTCTCATCCGCAGAAATAACCACACCCCCTATGACGGCGACGAAAGTTTGGCAGGTCTCCCACCTGAGGTTACCGATAAGTTTTTGGGTGCCTTTGCAGCGCCGTAGCGTCGAGCGCGCCGGGCGGGCGGCGTGCTGGATATGGAGACCGAGGTGGTCAGCAGCC
>VOFK01002640.1_pt1 | contig 29155 bp, 45 predicted proteins | sample 5384121 | NCBI WGS metagenome assembly VOFK01 (sample SAMN12384730, study PRJNA508395) | human gut metagenome | isolation source: healthy gut J | host: Homo sapiens | reverse complement strand
GAGTGCATTAGAGCATTCTCTTTCCATTCTAAGGCAATGTCTCAAATCTATAATATTTAAAGCCATAAATACCGGGCTAAACGAACGCCTTGGCTGCAAATCAACACCACCTCCATCTCCGTTTAGAATTCTCTGCTGAATTTCATCCACATCGTATTTTTCTCTATTAATGCCTCCCGTTTTTTCATGAAAAAGAGCCGGCTTGTCTCCATTCCTGCCAACATGGTTTTTTTCCTACCAGGGGTGCTTCGTCTTTGCTGGTCTTTGTCCCAGCCTTCATACATGGTAAACACTTTCATTTCCTGTTTTCATTCTTTTATGACTGCTGTCCTGCATGTGCAGCCATATGCCATCCATTTCTTCAAACAACACAGAATGATTTTTTCCTCCTTGCGTCCGGTCTGCATGCATTTCCTTTACGGCATACTGTTCTTCTTCATCCAGCCGTTCACCAAGCCGCTGCATCATATTCCATACACCTCCGCTGCTGATGCTTTGTCCACAGGTATTACCCATGGTTTCTGCGGTTACGCGGTAAAGGTGATTCCGTTACCGTCATCGCTATCTTTTTTCTGCAAGATTGGTGGAAATCAATCAATCTTATCCATTTGCATGGCTTCATCTAACAGATAGACATGAGGCGTTTTCTCCCACCTGTTCCGTTTTGTACGATATACAGCTCTCTTGTACTCTACTTCGCCATATACCGTTTTGATACAGGTTTTCGTTTCCCTTTTCCCCGATAATGCTTTTTATCGCGACTTTCTGCAAGCTCTGTATCATGAAGCTTCAGAATCTGCTGGGTAATCTGGCGGTAAAGTTCACAAAAAAAATAATCGAATATTTTTGCTCTAACACCTTGAAAGATAGTAAGTTTTTCGTCTACAATTAATTTCATCATACAGTCTCCTTTATTGTTTTCTAGCAACTAACATCATAAAAAAAACTGTATGATTGGGAAGAGGAGTATTTCCTTCTTCCCTTTATTTTTTGCCAATAAAAATTATACACTAACAAATAAAAAAATACCCACTTTTTGGATAAGTTGCACATTATTTTTTCTCATTTCTTGACAAGAACTAGGAAACTGTTACAATGGGGACAGATACAAGCGGTCACACGCATTTTGACCGGTATGAGAGGAGAACGAATGGGAACAAGCACATCATTTATTAGACCTGATACACTCGTATTTTCCACATGAGTCTGCCGATATCCGGACGATATCACCACTGAAACTGGCTTATCTGGGAGATGCTGTCTACGAAATCATTATCCGCACATTAATCATGGAACGAACAGGTGGTCCTGTGAAAAATCTGCACAAAAAAGAACGAGTGAGTTTGTCAATGCCGGCTCACAGGCAAAATTGATTTTGTGTCTGCAGGACGATTTATCTGAGGAAGAAATCCGCATTTACCGTCACGGGCGCAACGCGAAAACGTCTTCTGTGGCAAAGCACGCAGACATTCATGATTACCACAACGCTACCGGTTTAGAAGCTTTGTTTGGCTATCTTTATCTGAGTGGCAGATTAGAGCGCGCCATTGAATTATGCAAAATCGGTTTCGAACGGCTGGATATTTTATTATAGAAAGAAGAGGATTTTTAATCATGAAAGAAGAATATAGAGAAGAAAATACAACAAGTTCACCGAATCGAGGGGTCACAGTGTCCTTGAGGCTTTGCGCGCAGGCAGCCTGATTGAGCGTCTTTTTTGTACAGAAAGGCTGTCAGGACGGTCCGGTTCTTACTATTTTAAGAGAGGCAAAGAAGGCAGATGTCATGGTGGACTTTGTCCCAAAAGAACGTTTGGATTTTATGAGCGAGACAAAAAAATCACCAGGGCGTGGTTGCCGTTTTGTCCGCTTTTGCTTATTCCACGATTGATGATATGTTTGCACTCGCAGAGAAAAAAGGTGAGACACCGTTCTTTTTATACTGGATGGTATTGAAGACCCGCACAATCTGGGTGCCATCATCCGTACCGCAAACCTTGCCGGTGCCCACGGCGTGATTCTTCCAAAGCGACGTGCTGCTGGATTGACTGCTACGGTAGTCAAAGCGTCTGCCGGTGCCATTCATTACACACCGGTTGCTAAAGTTACTAATATTGTGTCCACGATTGAACAGTTAAAAGGAAAAAGGGAATGTGGTTTGTCTGCGCTGATATGGATGGCGAGCTGATGTACCGCCAGAATCTCACCGGACCAATTGGTAGCCCTAATCGGCAACGAAGGAAAAGGCGTCAGCCGCTTAGTAAAAAACACTGCGATTTCATTTCATCCATTCCGATGAAGGGCGATATCGACTCACTTAACGCATCTGTAGCCGCCGGCGTTCTTGCTTACGAAATTGTACGTCAGCGTATGAACCACTAATTGAGGAGGATTTTATGTTTGATTATCACGCAGCAAACGATGAAACAATCATCGCCCGCTCCCACGACGGCGATGATGCTGCCACAGATTTTTTACTAGAAAAGTACAAGCCCCTTGTCAAGAAGAAGGCTCGTACTCTTTTTCTGATTGGCGGCGACAATGATGACCTAATTCAGGAGGGAATGATTGCCCTCTATAAAGCCATCCGCGCTTTTAGGGCAGACCGCGAAAGTTCTTTCGTGCACTATGCCTCTCTTTGCATTGATAATCAGTTATACAACGTAATCAAAGGTGCAAACCGGCTCAAAAATTCACCGCTCAACACCTATGTTTCCCTCTACTCACCGCTCAACTCCGATACGGAAAACAATTCCCGCGAGACACTTGCTGATACGCTCCAGCCTTCCGAACTTATAAATCCGGGAGACATCGTAATCGACAAAGGAAAATGTAACGGACATCGAGAGCCACATCGAAAAGCACCTGAGCAAGTTTGAAAAAGAAGTAGTAACTCTCTACCTTGACGGCAACGATTACCAGCAGATTGCCGTAGTCCTTGGGAAGTCTCCAAAATCCATCGATAACGCTTTGCAAAAAGAATCCGGGGAAGCTGTTGAAGATTCGATAAGAAAAGATGAGAAGCTGGCTCGTTGGTTTTTGGCGGTTGCTTTGCGCCGGTTGCTTTTTAGTGGCTATTTTTAGGGGTTGGGGCAGCATACAAGCAACTCTTTTACTCATAATTTGTCAATATGGTTGCATTTTCCGGTCGATTTACCCCATTCTTACGATAAAACGCAGTGAAAAAGACAACTCTTTTTCCTATTTTCATGCATTTTGGTTGTTTTTCATATCAAATAATTTTTTCAGCATGCAACGCTTTTTATGATATAAAGCCCATTTAGGTTGCTTTTTGATACGCCAAAGGCTTTATGGCAAAAAAAAAATAAGACCTACCGGTCTTACACAAAACTTTTGAATCCTATAAAAGCTGTTAACGGGACTCGAACCCGTGACCTCCGCCTTACCAAGGCGACGCTCTACCACCTGAGCTATAACAGCACCGTGGTCATAAAAGACCTTACGAGTTGATATTCTACCAAAAGAATTGATTTGTGTCAACTATTTTTTGCTCTCATAACCTTCTTTTAAACATCTGGACTGATAAAATAAAAACACCAACACTCACTTGCCCCTAGCATTTTCCCACCATTTGAATTAAAAATAAACCTAACAAAACCATCACAAAAACACTCAGGAGGATGCTGCTATGAAGAAACGCTTACAGTTTTATCTGAACTACTACGAAACATTAACAACAGAAGAAATCCCTGACCACCGCAGAGGCAGCCAGGGGAACAAGAGCAATTGCTCATTCAAATTCAATTTTTTCAGCACGAACGCCTGATTCACTTAATCGTGACGGCACTTTTTTGCACTACTCACGATACTAAGTTTATTCGCCATTCTGCTTCTTCCAAAGCAGCCGGTACTGCTGCACTGGATGTATTATTCCTTGTGCTTTTAATTCCATACATCTTTCATTACTACCGCTTAGAAAACGGCGTACAGAAGTTGTACGAATATTACGACAAACTTAATTGCCGGTGAAACCGCCATATGCTTTCCGTTGTGCATAACAGCACCTTTTTCGCTTGGCAAGCTCAGAAACCGTCAAGATGTCATAATCATTTTTTTTACAAGCCACGGAAGAACCTTCTTCAGCGCCTCCACGGTAGTCGGGTGAATATCATGCATCAGAATAATGCCTCCATCTTTTGACATTTTTTTCTTGATTTCCTTCATGATAGCTTTTGTATTTTTTTGATTTCAATCAACGTGTCGGTATTCCACAGTACCATCGGATGTTTCAATTTTTACGCATTTTCTCACTGATGGCACCATATGGTGGACGCAGCAGTGTAATGTCGTAACCAACCATTTTTTTTTTACTAAGTCAGCAGTCTTGTCATACTGCATGTTCACTTTTCCATACTCAGTTTTGCTAAATTGGCATGATCCCACGTATGGTTTCCAATTTCACATCCCTGTGCCACTTCCTGTTTCAAAAACTTCTGCGCCTTCCTTTACACGGGATCCTACCACAAAAAAAAGGTCGCATGTGCCTGATACTGTTTTAATAAAGCAAGCACTTTTGGTGTATTCACTGTGCTTGGACCATCGTCAAACGATAAGGCAACCGCTTTCGAGCGAATCTTTTGGCACAGGTGTCGGAATGGTCTGCGGCGCAAGTGTCGGAACCGCGGCAATTTCATTTGCAACCCCATCCGGCGCATAGGTTGCCTGTCCCTTTTCAGGAACTTTTTGTCTGCTGTGACGCAGCACTTGCACTATTCGCTGCCGCCGTCACTGCTGCCGTTGCCTGTGCCGTCTGTGTTACCGTAACACCGCTTCCACTCGCCACAGCCTGCCCTTTTTGGCTGTTCATCATCAGAGAACTCAGCCTGAACCAAGCAGACGGCACCCACTGCAATCAGCACAATTACTGCAATGAGACAGACAATCCATCGTCCTGACACTGCCTGTCCCATACTGCTTCGATATTTACTTCTGCTTGAATATGAACTGTTTTTCCTATATAGTTATCAGAGCCTTTAGAAAAACGGCTGCGCCTTCTTCTTCTTCTCTCGCGATTATTATAACCTTTCATATAATTCATCTTTACACCTCATTCCGAGAGCAATTCCCTGCTCCCATTACGTAGCCCTAGTATAACACTAATCTTTCGGCTTTTCAATGACGATTTTCCCTCAATAAATTCCAGTTTTACTTTATTTCCATCCATTCCCATTTGTTCCAGCAACTCACTTGGAATCTGCACGTCCGGCGCGGTCAGAACCGCAAACTCTTCCTGCGTCTCTTCTTCCCTGCCAGTCAATGTCCAAATGTTCCATGCGCTCGCGGTAATCATTTTTCATAATACGCTCGCTGCTCGTTTTCCCATCGCGGATAGAAACAACACGATTTACCTTTTTTGCCAACTCTTTATCATGCGTTACAATGACAATCGTAAGTCCGAGTTTCTCATTTAACTTGCGGAACATTTCCAAAATGTCATCCGCAGTCTTTCGGTCAACGGCACCGGTTGGCTCATCCGCCAGTAACAGTTTCGGATTATTGGCAAGCGCAATTGCAATCGCAACTCTTTGCTGCTCACCACCGGAAAGCTGGCTTAATTTACTGTCCTTTTCTGTGTCCAAGACCTACCAGTTCCAGAAGTTCCAGTGCCCTTTTTTTTTTTCCTCCTCAGAAACTGCCTTTTCTTTTTTCTTCCACAAAAAGCATCGGTGTCATTACATTTTCCCACGCAGTCAAATAAGGAAGAAGATTTCTCGCATTGTTCTGCCACACAAAACCAACGGTACTTCTCTTATATTTAACCAGTTCGTTTTCCGTCATTTGAAAAAAGATTTTTTGCCATCCACATACAGTTTACCCGCTGAAGGCCGATCTAATCCACCAATCATATTTAAAAACGTGGACTTATCGCTTCCCGCTGTTTCCAATAATTGCCATAAGTTCTCCACGCTTCACGGTCAAATCAACCCTTGAAGCGCCAGCACTTCAATATCTTTGGTCTTGTAAATTTTAACCAGACTGTCACACTCAATCATCACATCGTCCGGCATCCATCGTCTGTTCCGGATTTTCCATTGTAGATTCAGGACTTTTTATTTGTTTTACTTTGCTAATTTTTTCTTTTAATTTAATCTTCATCGGCAATCTCTCCATCCTCAATATGATAGATGCAGTCGGCAATCTCCATCAATCCGGTATCATGCGTCGTCATTACTATGGTTACTCCCTGTTTTTCAATCAGTTCCTTAAAAATCTTCATCACCTGAAGCCCTGTGTTACTGTCAAGCTCCGCCGTCGGCTCATCGGCAAAAAATAATCTTTGGCTTGTGTGCAATCGCACGTGCAATCGCCACTCGCTGCTGCTCACCACCGGAAAGTTCCTGTGGCATATGATGCATACGGCTTCCGAGACCAACTAATTTCAGACATTCTTCCGTCCGCTTTCTCCTGTCCCCTTTGTATCCGGCGAGTCTGAGAACAAACTCAACATTTTCGTAGGCGGTCATCATCGGAATCAGTGCCACCGACTGAAAAACAAATCCAATCTGCGTTTTCCGCATCTGCTCCCTGTCATGTTCCGGCAAATCTTGAATCGGTTTTCCTTCAAATAAAATTTCGCCGCTTTTTCGGATAATCGAGTGCACTTAAAAGATTCATCAGTGTCGTTTTTACCGGAGCCGGAACGTCCTCGGAGCATCGTAAGTTTCCCGGTCGGAATCTGAATGTTAATGTTTTTCAAAACCACTAACTCCTTAAGCCACCGGCAATCGGAAAGCTTTTGAATCACATCTTTGGTTTCTATCATATTTTCCATTCTGACACCTCCCCTAGTCTTCACCAAGCTTCAACGCCTGGGAAATATTAATCTTACTAATCAGCTTACCAAGAACTACCATGCAGATTACAATTACGATGCCGATGACACTAAAGAGGCGAACCATGTCAAGTGCCTTAAACACCACTTCTAACGGCACCGTCTGGTCGGTCGAGGCATAGAAAATCTGCACCAGTGGCACAAACAAAATGGATGACAGAACACCTAGTCCGGCACCAATCAGAATGGAAATTCCGGAACTGAAAATCTGTTCATTAATTAACATCTGAATAATCTCTTTTTTTGTCATGCCCATCGCACGGAACACACCAAAAAGCAATTCTCTCTGCCGGATTGACAAAAATCCAGTAAATCAAAAATCCGGTACTGCACAAAATCAAGATAATGATAAAACTCATCGTCAAAATACCATTGGTTCCTTGGAACAGTGCATCGTTTTTAACGTCTACCAGTTTGGATGCCACATCATCAAACACCGTATATTCGATGCCGTTTTTCTTCGCATAATCGTAAATAAATTTCGAAGAACCGTTGGTCTGAATCCACACCTGATACGGCTTCACGCCAAGCGTCTGCTGAACCGGTGCCAGATTGGCAACAATCAGATAATGGTCTGTCGTCACAAGCGTATCCTGCTGATTTAGTTCATGCGTCTGCTTCACATAACTTGGGGAAATAGTCAAAGAACCCATACACAACTCCTGTCATTTTTTTTTATCTTTTTGTCGTATAGGTCACTTTTATCCCCCCAGCTTGACACCCATTTTTTTCTGAAAATTCATGCTCAGAAGAATGGCATCCGGATTACCCGCCATCGCATTCAAATAATTGTTCAAATGCGTCGGCAAAAAGTGTCGAATCAAAATCACTTACCGTCAATCCAAAATTTTTTCGTGTCAATTGCCATCAACGAAGTTTCTGTTTCATTGTCACTCATTTTTTTGCCAAGTGATGTAGAAATCTCATCCTCACAGTAAACTTTCGTTGCATGTTTACACCTTTCATGCTCTCATAGGTCGAAAAAATCCGGCTCCGTATAGGATACTTCCTTATCCGGATTATCCGCAAGGAACGCCTCATTACTCTCCCATTGCTCTTTGAGAACAAGTGTTGCTCCCGTTTCATACCGGATATTACTCTCCGAATGGAAAGAATCGTCCGCGCCACCGTTGCGTTAAAAATACCAAGTGCAACCGTCAGCATCAAAAAGACCATCATAAAAGCTCTGTTTTCCCTTTGTTCTCAAAATCTGTAAAAACGAAGCGAAAAATGCCGGTTTCCAGCGTTTTTTTCCCCAATCAGATAAACAAGTTTAATCAAAAGCGGCTGGATGCGCAGCGCTACCAGACTGGCACTGATGATAAACAGCGAAGAACAAATAAACAAAAAACGGGTCTAACGATTCTCCTTCTAGCATCTGCGTCATAAGACTTTCCTTCTGCTCTGTAAAATTATACAAGCCATACAGAGAAATCACGAGCAGTATCACATCCATATATACTCTCTGGAAAATGTTTTTATGCTTTTTGTTTTTGTTTCTTTTTACATTAACAATCGTAACGTTGGCGTCGCGGAAGACCGGTAACACCATGAACGCAATGGATATAAGCATCGCACCAAGCATATACAAAAAATACCGAAGTACCAAGCGTGATATGTAATGCTTTTCTTTGAATAAATTCCAAAAATCCATTCGTTGAGCCAAGTGCTTTACATAGGAAATAGCCAAGCGGCAGTCCCACAACAGCACTCATCGCTGACAAAATAACGGACTGCAAAAAATAAATCAGTATAATTTGTTTCTTACTCGAACCACGGCTTTTTAGCAGGGCAATTTCATTTTGTTCCAAATCTAACATCTGTCTGGAAATCATAAAAAATGAAAGCCAGCAAAGCGCCAGTACCGGGAACTGTAAAATAAGAAGTGTTGTGCGCACTTTCTTTGCAGATGTCTGGTATTCACGGAGAACCTCCAAGTAAGCCGGCTCATCAATTTTAAAATTATATGCATCCGATGTTTCCTGCATCATATCTTCCGTTTCGCTTACGAACGAATCAATCTGCTCAGCAGCCAGTTCTTTGTAATCGAAAACCAACGACCATGTGGTGGTCATTACAAAAGACTGTTTCTTTAAGTTTATAAAATCACTTTCAAATACTTTTTGGTGAAATAAACAAATCCATATAATAATCGGACGGAGATTGTACCCAGTAGGTATCATCTGCCTCTTTATTTGTAAACACACCAACAATTTTTTACTCGGATGGCATTGCCCTTAGCATCCATAAAACGGTTGAGCTCAATGATGTCACCCACCATAATATCTAATTTGCTCATCATACATTTCTGGGAAACAATTGCTTCCAATGCACCATCTGCACCCACTTTATCCTGATACATTTTTCCGGACAACATCGTGCTGTGTTTCTCCAGTTCTGACAAACTGCTGATTTTAATTGTCTTTGTCATGTCATCTTTATTGCGGGTTCCTACATAGTGTCCTCTGGTTTTTTGACGACTCGTTATATGTCACAAAAATAGCTTTGCTCCACATCAAGGCGGTCTGCTGCACCGGCAGCCTCTTCCTTCATGCTCTGATATTCCTTTTTCCCTGTCCATCCTGCCCTTTCATGTTGGCCTCAAAAGAAATCACACCGGGTTTTGATTCTCCTCTTGGATATACTCATCCAGTTTTGAGGACAATGTTTTCTGCAGTGCCGCTCCTTGATACATTGGATTGCTGCAAGCAATGGCAATCAACAAAAATATTACCGATTAAAAAGACTTACAACCATCCATTTTTTATGGAGAAGTTTCTGCTTGATAAAATGAATCATAACGACTTACCTCTCCTTTCTACTTTGATACAATCGCCAGCGTCTGGTACCTTCTTCCAGACCTTGGTTTACCAAATATGTTTTTTCCTGTTTATAGTTACTAACAATATAGCGTTTATGTAATTTGCCGTTTTCTACAAGATAAACAAAATTCTTGATTTCCTCATTCTCCGTTTCCTCGTATACGGCATCCGCATCGACAAGTAAAGGCATCCTCAATTTTCAAACTCACTCCTGTGATGTAAATGTTATATTTTGAAAATTGGTAGGATTCTCTATCTTTCTTAGAAAGACGAATTAACTGAGCACCGCCGCTTTCATTTTGCTGCTCACCGCCATTGTCATTTTCCATCCTGCAAATCCTGCTGCAAATTATCGGTCGAAATCACTCTTGCCTTTTTAAGTGATACTTAATACTATCAAGTGTTGCTCCCAAACCAACATCTACCGTCATGTTATACCGCAGACCGGAAGCATCTTCTGCACTTAACAGAAAATCTTTTTTATCACGAATCAGCATAATATTTTCACCGGACGCCTCATCACCGATAGAATCCGTTATCTCTGCAACTGTTCCGCTGTACGGAGACGTAAGTGTGGCAGATTTCCGTTTTTGTACCAAATCGTTATATTCTTTCTCTTTTTTCTGAATGGATTTTCCCTGCTTCTGCAAATCTTTGTACTCACTTTTTAATTTGTTTAGCTGTAGCACTGCCAGTTTTTTTTTCAGTTGCATCCGTGAGCGTTTTTATCGTTCTTTCCTGCTGCAGCACTTCGTTTCTCTTGCTCTTTAGGTTCACGTCATACTCAGACCTTGCCTGTTCCGTTTCCAGCTTTTTCTTTTTTAACTTTGTATCTGAAATCTTTTACGTGATAGGTGGCAAGTTTTGTCCCTTCACTACCTTCTGTCCGTTCTTTACCAAAAATCTTATCCAGATAGGCATTGGAATCTTTAATCATTACTGCTTTTTATCATTCTGATAAACCAGGCTGGCTGTCGCCGAGAAATTTTCTCTTCGTAGGTGCCTTTTTTCACCTTCGTCGTTTTATAATACTCTTCTTCCTTTTTGTTTTTTTTATCTCCTTGATACAGCATTACTTTTTAGATTCTGCTGCTCACTGCTTCCACAGGCGGTAATCACCATACACAAACCAAGGAGAATTGCCAGATTTTTAATCCTGCACATAAACAACATCTCCTTCCTTTAATCCTGACGTAATCTGTGTATACGCATCCGTCTTTGTCCCCAGCGTCACTTTCACTTTCTTTTTCGCATCTCCATCCATACGGTATACATAATGCTCGCTTTTTTGCTTTAAAAACTGCATTGCTCGGTACAACCAAAGCGTCCTCTGTGGCATTGTTGTAAAACTCCAGCGTCACCGAATCACCAACCGAAACATTCGCATCTTTTTTCATAACCAAAATAGGTACTTGTCGGGAGATTTCCCATCTCCACATCCATCTGTGAAACGTCCTGCTCCTGTGCCGTAACTTTATATTTTTTCCCGTTAATCACTGCCTGATATCCGCTCGCGCGGTCTAACACCGAAGAACCAATGTATTCGGTGCGAATCTGTGTTTATCCATATCAGCAATTGTAATCACCGAAAACACCGCCTGTCACAAAATCTCCGGGTGCCAGATTTTTTTGGCAATACTTCTCCATTTACCGGGGAATACAGCCGGTTCAATTTGCTTGTTTTTTTCGCATTTGCAATATCACTTTTTAATTCACCGATGTACTGTTTCTGCGTCTGTTTCTGCAATTTCAACCGTAATCTTTCCGTTTTAATTTCTTCCTGTTTCTGCACAATCTGCTTGTCGAGATTTTTCTTTGTCTTTTCGCATTTTGCGCCTGTTTTTTCTGCTTTTTGCACCGATTTTTAATTCGATGTTTAACTGCTCGATTTTACTCTGAGAAGAGGTATTTGTCTCCGCATTTTTCTGCAATCTGAGATTTTAACTCTTTCTGCAAATCTTTCACCGTCGACTCGAACCGGTAAGTGTAGCCAAAAGCTGACCCTTCTTTACCTTGTCGCCAATTTCTACTTTCACGGCACCAGCCTGCCCCGAATTTGCAAAATAAGCGCCTACCATATCCGGCACTACCTCGCCGGAATAGGAATTCACACTGCTTAAATTCATTTTCTTTACTTTTGCCGTATCCACATCAACGCCGACCGGGTCTTTGAGTTTTGGCGTTCGCTGTCGATTCCTGTCTGCCACAGCCAGAAAGTCCCATCAGCGATAAAATCAAAAAGCCCCATCACCAATACACGATACTTTTTTGCACTTTACAATTCATGGTTTCCTCCCTTTTTGCAAAATACTCCATTAGTTTGTCAATATCTGCTCGTTTTCTTTTTAATCCACCGGTAATTTCGATTTCATTCTGAATCTGTTCTCCGGTTGTAACTTCTCTCGTTTCCTTTACTCCCTCTTTTCCCTCTATGTAAACAACTTTTTGCTTCCCATATCAAAAACAAGTGCTGACGGAACATAAAGAACATTTTTCCTTTTTCTTTCAAAACCAAATCTACTGTTCCTGTTACTGCATTTTTCAAAGCCAATTCCTGCTTCGGGACAAAAATAAATCTGTTTCCCTTTTCCTTTTTTTCACCGTGGTCTTGTACTGCTGTCCCATAACCGTGACGGTTTGCCTCACTTCCCTGCGAAAAAATGGGACGTATATTCGGTTTTACAGGAAAACCGGTTCTTCTTCGCCGCCCTTATCGTGACAAGTAGATTTTCCTGATTTGCATAACCGCCCCTCAAGCGATTTTTTCTACAAATGTCACCGTTCCGCTAATCGGCGCCTTCAAAGATGCTTCCGTATCGTTTCTTCCAAACTTTGAATATCTAATTTTGCTAATTCTAAACTTGACCGGCAGCTCTTAATCTGCGCATCATACTGCGTCTTTACGTTTTCTTTTTCTTCTTTACTGCCACCTGTATGATTTAACTGCTCTAGTTCTCTCTGCCGCATCTGTTTTTGCCTGACTAATCTGAAGGGTAAGCGTACTCACCTGACGTTTACTGGTCTTTAGCGACTCTTCTTCATCTTCCAGATATTCCTGTAAAGGACATCACCTTTTTTTTACGTGCTGCCCTTTGGAAACACACAATTTCTTAATGCGGATACCATCATCCGTACCATACACATCGGATTTTTTCGTACCTTCATACCGAACGGCAATCGATTCGCTTTGAATCATATCCCCCCTCGTAACAGTATATTTTCCTCCATTTTCATCACTGTACTCTTTTTACTAACGGTGCTGCGTCAAACTCTTCTTCTGTTGGCAGAATACCACATCCACACATCATACAAGCTGCTATCCCTATACATAACAAACGGCTGCCCCTTCTCATATCCTTCATCCCTTTCTTATTTTCGTCCCCGGCTCCCAGGCATCATCCCATGCCTTGCAGTAACATTCTGTCTCCGTCGGCAACTGCTTTTCGCAAGCCGTCCGGCACAGAACCGTTTCACCATGCGGTAAATAACGGCAAACACCGGGACTGCACAAAATCATACCTAAAACTCCAAACAAGGAGCCAAAGAATAAAATGGAAAATAAAATCCAAAAAACTCTTTAAGCCAATGGAATCACCAAAATTTTCGGTCCTAATACATTTCCATCAAACTGCATTAAAATGATAATTAAAATCAAGAACAAAACACCTTTGCTCGGACTTGCAATAAAACCAGCACCGCACTCGGAATAATACCGATGTACTGGCCAAAAAACGGAATGATGTTTGTCACACCAATTAACACACTTATCAAAATGGTGTACGGAATTCCCGCAATGTTCATAATGATAAATGTCAATACACCAACAATCAGGGGAATCAATAATTTTTCCGCTGATAAATTTTGCAAAAAACACCATGCGTTTCGCTTAACACAGACAACACGCTTCCCGCTCTTTTTTGCCGGCAGAACCGCAAAAAATCAGTTTTTCGCCTGAGCACAGAAGTTTTCTTTTTCCTGCCATTAGATAAATGGAAACGATAAGCCCGATAAAAAAGTCAACCAAAACACTGGTTGCATCCATAACACCGTCGGTAATTGCCCCCAAAAACTTATCACTATTTGGAAGAAATCATTTTGCAGCCAATCTAACAATTTATCAAATATATCTTTAGAGGCTTTCGTAAAAATAATCCGCAAATTCCGGATTCGATTTAAAAATATGAGTACCCCAGTTCTTCACATTGTTATAATACTCCGGCATACTCTTTGCAAGCCCTGTGATACTGTCAATAATCTCCGGTATTACTAACATCATAATTCCAAACACAACAAATATCGCCAGAAGAAGCACAAAAAACACGGAACATCCCTCGCAACATTTGATGCTTTTTTTCTTTTTCCCCTTAAAAATTTTACTCCACAATGGAATAAATATATAACGGTCCGATTTATTCACAAGCGGACTGAGAAGATACGCAATCACAACGCCTATGTACACCGGCATCAATGCCGAATTAAGTGCGCCAAATATTTTCCCAAGCCCCGTCAAATTACTCGTTATTGCATAAACTACTAACGCTGCCACAATAACAAAAATCCCGTGAGTCCGGCGTACCAATACTTTTCAATTCCTTCCCCCCTGGTCGTTTCAAACAAGCTCACCACTTTCTATAAACTCTTATTCACTATATGCCAAACCGACAAGGGGTATCAGCCAAACGACACCCCTTTGCCCCTTTGGAAAACATTGTATCACAACCGCTTTTTCAAGTAAATGTACAAAACGATAAAAACGTGGATATTTTACATCATTTCATTTTTGATTTAAAAACAAGGCTTGCCAGATATCCCATAATTAATGCACTGGAAATACCGACCGCCGCACTTTCTAATCCCCATAAAAGTACCGATAAATCCCCTGCTTGTCAACTGCCTCTTTAACGCCCTTAAACAATAGATGCCCAAATCCAATCAGCGGCACGGATGCGCCGGATTTTGCCCAGTCGGCAAATGGCTCATATAGTCCGAAGAAACTTAAAATAGCACCTGCACAGACAAGTCCTACCATAATTCGTCCCGGGAGCAGTTTCGTATTATCCATAATAACCTGCACAATCGCACAAATTGCACCGCCAATCAAAAACGCTGTTACATAGTCCATTCTCCCACCCCCTTCCGGAGCCGGAAATTCCCTCCAGCATGACTGCGTGGGCAATGCCCGGTATCGAATTTCCCTCGTTAAAACTTACTGTAGATAGCAGCGCACCGGTCGGAACAAACAAAACCCTTTTTCCACTCCTTCTTTTCATTTTTTCTGAAGAATATATCCGCAAAGTGTTATCGCACTGCATCCGCACCCACTGCCGCCCGGCATTGGTTCCCTGCTCTTTATTGTAATAAATTTCGGTACCGCAGTCGAGTGCTGTTTTTTCAATGTCGTAGCCATAGCCCCGCAGCATATCAATCAAAATTCTCTGTCCAATGGTTCCCAAATCGCCGGTCACAATACAGTCATAATAATCCGGTCCGATTCCCATATCTTTAAAGTTATGAAGAATGGCATCGCAGGCAGCCGGTGCCATACAGGCTCCCCATATTCATGCTGTCTTTAATTCCATAATCGGTTATCGTTCCTGTTGTAATCCCCGTCACTTCCACATAACCGGTCTCTTTGCGTTTCCATTTTGCCCGTGAAGATGCTAAAACCACTGCGCCACTGCCCGTCACCGTCCACGTTGCAGAATACGGACGCTGGCTGCCATAGGCAAGCGGATAACGGAACTGTTTCTCTGCACTGGCAAAAATGACTTGAGGTTAATGCGACCACATAATCGGCAAACTCTCCATCAATGAGCATTGCTCAATCGCCAGAGACTCTCCCATCGTTGAACACGCACCATATACACCAAACATCGGATATTGAAATTCATGATACCAAAAGAAGTAGCAATTAACTGTCCAAGCAAATCTCCTGCCACTAAATAACGGATTTCCTGCGGCTCTAGTCCCGCTTTTCTCAGTGCAATCCGGGTCGCCAGCTGCTGCATTTTGCTCTCCGCTTCCTCCCACGTTTTTCCGCCAAACAAAGGGTCTTCCTCAACCATGTCAAAGCACTTGCCAAAAGCACCGTTTCCTTCTTTTTCCCCGGCAACACTGCCCGCACCAATGATAATCGGCGGTCTGGAAAATAAAACGCTCCCTTTTGCCTACCATTTTTTTCTCATTCATAACCATGTATCCTTTCCGCTTAACTTAGGATTTAGTATGGTTTATGGTTTGTTCTTTATACATTTGAGATTAAAAATTCTGCGTGACCTTCTAAAAAGATAATCATAAGAAGTTTCAGTACACGAGTCAATTGCATTAACGTATCAACAGAAAAACCAAAGCCCTGCTTTTCAATTTGAAAAAAATAAATTTAGGCGAAATCCCTGACATATCCGCCAAATCACCTCTGCTAAGCCCCTTTTTTCTTTCTTACCTCTTGGATTCTCAATCAATTTCCTGATTCATTCTTTTTTCCTCCTTCTTTTTCTTCACCAAAGCAAAAGACATGCTATTTTATCATTCCCCAAAAAGCCTATATTCTTTTTTTCATAACGCATCCCTTTTATGGCATGAAAGCATTATTATTTTCCAATTTCATAGAAATCTATGCGTTTATTCTAAAAAAATCTTGCACTTATGCATATTTGTCCATTTTAAAAAACTATCACCTTATACTGCTTTTGAAGTGGAACGGTGGGGAAGGCGCAGCGCTAAAGGAATCTATGCAGAAAGGAGATACTCATTCATGAAAAAGTTTAACAAATCTTTTTTGTTACAAAAATCAGCTCTTTATGTATCGCTCTTGGCGGTCTTATCTATGCACAGGAATGTGCATGATGTTTTTGAGAGCCTGACTTCAAAGAAGTAAAAAAAGATTAAGAAAAAGGCTGCAAGTCACTTTCGATTTGCAGCCTTTTTACAATTACAAATCCCCTCTTCATGATTTCATATAACGAAGATAACATAAGATACACTTTTCCCCAGTTGATTTGGTTCAAATTTTTCTATCAACTCTATAATTTCATTTTCATAAGGAAACTCCGTATGCCCTCTAAGCAGATAATCACAGGATGAATCCAGTGCTTTTGGTCAGTTTTAACAATATGTCTACCGAGAAGCCTGTGTGCTGCCGTTCAATCTGGAAAATATATTTTTTCCGATACTCCCCGACATCATGGACAAGGTATCTCTTGTATATCCTTTGTCCAGTCTCACGTGTCGTATTCTCTCTCCAACCTCTTTGTCCATTGTAAATTCCTCCCTTTTCTTTATTTAGAGATGAAATATTTTATCATTTATAAACAATTAAATGTTTTTATTTTCATAACGTATTTATTTTCTTGCACAAAAGCAATTTTCTTATCCGTTTTCTACTATATGACGCTTTTATTCCGTGCAGTATTTACACTTACGCATATTTTTCCTCTTCCATTTTTTTCTTTTTCTATACTGGCTTGCAAAAGGAGGGAACAACATGAGTGTCTATGATAAATCGCTGGAACAAATTCAAAGTTCCTATCAGTTTACAGACTTGGAAATGGCAAAAATGGACTACACATTAAAAGTGTTCGCCTATGAGTTATCAAAGCTCGTTTTCTTTTCGTATTTTTCGCTGTCATCGGAAAATTTTCAGAATTTGCAGTTTGCTTGGTTGCTTTATTGCCGTTTCGCTGGATTTCCGGCGGTATTCATCTGAAACATTATTGGAGTTGTTTTATTTTCAGTTTTTGCTTTTTGCTGTTATTTTGTTCATGGGTGAAATGTTTACACTTCCCTGTATGCACAAATCAGTTTGTTTGTTTTAAGCAATTTACTTCTCTTTTTTTCGGACCTGTTCCCTCTCTGCCAAAAGAGAAGGTAATGACAAAAAACAGTATACAAATAAGCGTTTTTTGTCTTCTTTAATTCTTATGGGTTACACCATTCTTTATATTTTTGCCCTGCAAAATGTGCCCCATCGCTCTTGTCGTTGTTTTGGAGCATCATTTTACAAATTATACAATTAATTTGTGCCAAGTTGACACTGGAAAGGAGAGATATATGAAAAAAAGATTAACAAATCATTCTTGTACTGAAGTTTAGTTCCTTGTGCATCGCCTGGGTGGTATAATTTTTTACCATGGTCCATGCTTAATGTTCTTTGGTGAACCTGAATTTAAAGAAAAATAAAAAAAAAGGCTACAAATCATCTATTTGCGATTTGTAGCTTTTTTCTAAATCACAATCCACAGTTCGAAACAATCACCCCATCCCTTTGTCCATTCTGAACAATTAAATCACCCTTATTTTTATGAACCAGTATCTTGACATCATAGAGTCCGATTCCACGCCCTTCACCTTTTTGTACTATATCCATACTCAAATAATTGCTCTAGTTCATCTTGGCTTTTCTTATAATAAGCATTTGCAATATAGATTGATACCTTTCCCGCATTTCCCTTTTTGTTCTTGTATTTCAATCCACATCTTCTTTTTTGTCCATCAAATTCTTCCTCCGCTTCAATTGCATTATCAAGCAAGTACCTAAAATCTGTACCCAGATAACATCAGAAACACCTCTATGCAGCATACTACACGAAAAAATCGTATGAACTTCAATCCCCTCTTCAATCGCTTCATTAATTTTCTCATATATTAATGCCACCACCGCTGGCTCTTCCAAAACAATTGCATCCGTTGGCAGTTCGTAATCCCATATTCTTCCTAGAAATTCCTTCTGCTTCGCAACTAATTCGTCGTAATTGTCATATAAGCGATACATCCCAAACGCTGTATCAAACTGATTCTTAACTTTATGCTGTCTCCTCCGAATTTGCGAAATAATCTCGGTAAAGCTTTCCAAATACTTTTACGCAATTGATTTTCAATTTTATTTTTCTGTATTTTTGATATCAAAAACCACATAACCAAAATACAAACTGTAATGTAAAAATATTCCGCTACGACCAATTCTTTAAATGCTCGAAGCACAACAACTGGGGCAAAAATCATTAAACTCAAAAACGCAACAAAGAAATATGAGACATCCCAGCGCTCAAAAAGCCCCATAAGCCTATAAATTTTTAGTTTTGACAAGAGTGCGCTTACAACCACTAACAGCGTAGATGATATTGCCTCTAACCAGCCATCTGCCAAATCAAGAGGCACAAAATAATAAACTCCCTGAGACAGTAACAATTCAACAACACCAAGTATTATTAAGCCCATTACACACATAGCCAGTGTCTTTACAATTCCATCATGATAACACCAATAAATGTATGCATATAATAAAACATATCCAATCACAGAACATATCTGAGGCAGCCCAAAAATACATAAAAAAGCTGCATAATATAACATATTTCCTAAGAAGTATACCCCTGCCTTTTTAGGCTCTATGTGATACTGTTCATCTCCCAGAGCTTTCACCACCAAAACAATCCCGACCCATTCCATCAATGTTATATAGATCCAAAAGCCAGCTCATCATCATCTCATCCTTTGCAATTCTTCAATTTCATCTAAAAATTGTTTCTTCATTCTTGTTCCAATTTCTATGAGTTCGTCCCGTCCGCGCAGTTTCACATAGCGGTTCACGGGATCCACATACCCAAATAGGCGTAGTTCACTGCAATTCCTTTGGTTGGAATCAAAAATTTCTGTGTTCTAATTTGTTTTAAAAAGTGATTTAGGGATAGATTTGGAATTTCTAACTCATCATCCGTCTTAATAATATATAACTTCTTATGTCTGCTGGAAAGCATAACAATATCCTTTTCATGCACAGCGTAAGAAACTTTATCTTTTTCTAACAAAACAGACGGCATCCTCCAAACTGTACTGTGCATTTTACGGAATGCCTGCATGACGACCTTACGGACACGACTTTCTTGAATTGGTTTTCTATATAATCATAGCAATGTATCTTTCGTAAAAGTTCTGCCTCAAGTCCAATCAGACTTGTTACAAAAAATAATATCCACACCAAAAATATTCTTCCTGTTTCCTTACATACTCTGCAAACTTTATCCCTGAAAAAATCATTTGCAACTTGTGGTTTTAATATAATATCTACAAAGAACAAATCAATATGATTTTCCATCATACATGCAAGAGCAGGTCCCACCTCAGAAAATGCATACGCTGTAATTGCATCATCACATGATTCCACAATACGCTTCAATGCAGTCCTTGTGGTTTCCATATCCTCCAAAATAAGTACCTTTTTTCGCATCACATATTCTCCTACAACATTTCTTCAACATAAGAAATAAGGCGGGCAAGAATAAGTTTTTTCTCCACACGACTTGCCGTAAGCCAAAGCTGCCGCAAATGATTGTCAAAAATCAGGCTTATTACCTGTTAAAAAGATAAGTGATATCAATCTCATATTTATCATACAACATCTGTGCTTTATCAGAAGTTAATAAAGAGCAGCCTGTCTCAATTTTACGATATGTATTCACATCCCAGTGCATTTCTTCTGCAAAATTCTTCTTTTTGAGTCATATGCATCGATAAACGGAATCCTTCAACCTTTCACCAACAGCTTTCTTAAAAAGCTCTCCTTCAAAAAGAAAACACCACCTTTAACCTTCTTTTTTCCTATATTTTATCAATGTGTTTTTCTCTTTGTAACTGCACTTTATATTCCGCTTTATCGTATTTATTTTACTATCCGAGATCCACATCAAGAACCATCATCAGTGTAAAACCAACCGCCACACCGATGGTTGCTATATTGGTATGCTCCCCATTTGTGATTCCGGAATCAATTCTTCCACCACAACGTAAATCATAGCACCTGCCGCAAACGACAAAAATAAGGGAGAAATGGAACAATGATACCGGTTAGCAAAATTGTAAGCATCGCTCCCACCGGTTCAACAAGCCCGGACAACACGCCATACAAAAGCCCTTTTCGACACACCAAGACTGCAAAGAGGCATAGAAATAATTGCTCCTTCCGGAAAGTTTTGAATCGCGCGATTCCAAGCGCCAGGGCAAAAAGCACCCGAAAGTGTAATTCCTGTATTGTCAATTAACACTCCCGCAAAAGTAACACCGACTGCCATCCCTTCCGGAATATTATGCAGTGTCACCGCCAGCACAAGCATGGCTGCCTTCCCAAGTTTCGTTTTCGGTCCCTCCGGCTTATCACTATCCAAATGAAGATGTGGAATCACACTGTCTAACAATAACAAGAATATCATGCCAAGCAAAAAACCGACACACGCAGGAATCCACGCAATGCCGCCCGCCTGCTCCGTCATCTCAATTGAAGGTATAAGAAGCGACCACACCGAAGCTGCAATCATAACACCGGCGGCAAATCCCAAAAAGCATTTTCTCCAACTTTTGATTCATACTTCCCTTCATGAAAAATACCATGCCTGCTCCCAATGTTGTTCCCAGAAAAGGAATCATTAATCCAGAAAAAATCATCAATTACCTCCTTGTTTTCCGACAACAAACCATCCTTTGGTTATCTTATTGATATGCCAAAAAAGCTCGTCTTGTTATCCATGTTTGTTCGTTATCGCCCACAGTATATCACAACGAGGGGGCTGTAAAATGCTTCCTTGAAATATTTCTTTATTATTGACCCCATCCCCATTCTCCGATATACTTAAATCAGCATAGGGAGGGATTCACATGAAGACTACATCAAGAACCATTTCACAAATTGTCCGGGCGCATACGCTTACCTATTTCAACTTGCTGAATGTAATTTTAGCAGGTTTTATCATTCTCCCGGACAATATAAAAATATGCTTTTTTATCGGAATTGTCATTTCAATTCTTTGATTGGAATTATTCAGAAATGTAAGGTAAAATCCCTCATTGATAAACTTTCCGTAATCACGGCAACAAAAAGCAAGAAAACTTGCAGCCGATGGCACAATCACAGAAATTTCGATTGAATCCCTGGCAGTTTCCGACACCATACACATTATGACAGGCGACCAGATTGTCGCAGATGGTGAAGTTCTTACCTCGGATGGATTAGAAGTCAATGAATCGCACCTGACCGGCGAGTCCATTCCGGTATTTAAAAAGCCGGGTGACTTTCTCTATTCCGGCAGTTTCATTGTAGCGGGTTCCGGCACGGCAAAAGTTTTGAAATCCGTTGAAGACAGTTATGCAGCCAAATTAACGAAAAAGGCACAGACGAAACGTCGGGCAACGTCTGAAATGCAGGATGCCATTAAGCGAATTATACGCTATGTTAGTTTTGCCATTGTACCAATTGGTGCTGCCCTTTTCTGTATTCAGTATTTCCGTGCGGACGACACCTTATCAAATGCTCTGGTAAGTACTGGTGCCGGTGTTCTTGGCATGATTCCGGAAGGACTGGTGCTCTTAACCAGTGTTTCCTTTATTCTAGGCGTAGGACGCCTTGCGAGAAAAAAAAGCACTGGTGCAGGAAATGGTAGCAATTGAGGCGTTAGCCCGCGTAAATGTATTATGTTTAGATAAAAACCGGAACGATTACCACCGGCGAACTGACCGTTGATGAAGTAATTCCTTTCGGTGTGGACAAAGAAATGATTCACGATATCATGGGGACACTTGTCTATGCATTTACTGAAACAAATGCCACAAGCACGGCACTACAGGCTTTTTTCAAAGAAACTGATACATATTCGGTAACTGACAGTGTTCCATTTAGTTCCCGACGCAAATTTATGGGAATCCAAACGAAAGACAAATGTTTTCTTCTTGGTGCTCCGGATTATCTCACAAAAGATGACGAAATATTAAAAAAAAGCAGCCACTTACTCCAATGAAGGACTTCGTGTACTGCTGCTTGGTTCGTGCCAAAAATTATACAAGGATGCAAAAAGAAATCGAGGAATTCACCCCACTTTCTCTTATTGTACTCTCTGACTGCGTAAAAGAGGATGCACTCGATACATTCGCCTTTTTTGCAAAACAAGGTGTAGCAGTCAAAGTCATTTCCGGCGACGATCCGGTTACTGTTTCATACATTGCAAGACTTGCCGGAATACCGGGGGCAGATGCATATATCGATGCCGGAACACTTCCGGATGATATCGATGAGCTTTGTAAAAAATAGCACCAAAATACAGCGTATTTGGGCGCGTTACACCGAAAAGAAGCAGGCACTCGTTCACGCCTTCCAAAACACCGGACATGTTGTCGGTATGGTGGGCGACGGCATTAACGATGTTCTCGCACTCAAAGATGCTGACTGTGGAATTGCCATGGCAAACGGAGCGGACGCTGCAAAACAATGTGCACACATTGTACTGATGGATTCCAATTTCGCCTCTATGGAAAATATCGTAAAAAGAAGGACGAACTACCATTGCCAACATTGAGCGTGTCAGTGCGCTCTACCTGACAAAGACAATTTACTCCGTCCTTCTGTGTACCATATTTATTATTATTGGAAAATCCATCCGTTCATTCCGATTCAGCTCAGCTTAATTGGTGCTACGGCAATCGGAATTCCAAGTTTCTTTCTTGCCCTCGAAAAACACGAAGAGCCGACAACAACCGGATTCTTACGCCATGTCCTGCGTATTTCGCTTCCTGCCGCACTCATTCTGTGTGTCGGAATTTGCGCCATCCAGTTTTTGTCCCTTCGTTTTGGTTTTACAACAGCATTTCATCAGACGCTGAATCTGTTAGCCGGTGGCGTTGTCTCCCTCGGTGTCGTAGCACGCGTCTGCCATCCATGGACAAAGCGCAGAACGCTTTTTTATTCACCCTAATGACAATTATTTTCGTTTGCGCCATCCTTGTCGCACCACACTTTTTTCGGAGTCTTGTCCCTGCGGGAATTTATTCATGTAATATCATTCATATAAGAACAGGTTCTTCCTCTAACAAACAGATCGCCTGTGCCGATATGCCCTGACCGCTTCCGGTGAAACCAAGCCCTTCTTCCGTTGTTGCCTTAATGTTAATCCGGGAAACATCTACACACAAAGCTTTCGCTACATTTTCACGCATTGATTCAATATACAGACGCATCTTCGGTTTCTGTGCAATAATGGTTGCATCCACATTTCCAACAACATATCCCGCCTCTTTCACTTTGCCACGGACACACTCTAACAGCCACAGACTGTCTGCACCACGATATTTCTCATCATTGTCCGGAAAATGTTTGCCAATGTCACCAAGAGCAGCCGCACCGAGCAGAGCATCCATAATCGCATGCAGTAAAAACATCCGCATCCGAATGACCTAAAAGTCCCAGTTCATAATCGATCGTCACACCGCCAAGAATCAATTCTCTATTTTCCACCAAGCGGTGCACATCATATCCCATTCAATTCTCATCGTGTCTTACCTCACTTTCTTCTCATGCTATGTCAAGATATAAAAAGACCTCCGAAGTTACCTTCGAGGTCTGTAGTAGCGGGAAAAGGGATTCGAACCCTCGACACCACGGGTATGAACCGTGTGCTCTAGCCAACTGAGCTATCCCGCCATCTAAACTGCCAAGACGAAACTGTCTTGACATATATAAAAACTTTTCACAATTGAAAAGTTCAATGGGACCTACAGGGCTCGAACCTGTGACCCTCTGCTTGTAAGGCAGATGCTCTCCCAGCTGAGCTAAGATCCCATGCGTCACTCACAGCGACTTCTTCATTATACCAAAAAAACATCCATTTTGTCAACACTTTTTTCAAAAAATTATACTTTTTCTTGACGCTCCCCTACACATATCATGTACAATATGGATTGGACTTATCCAACAATTGTTTATTATTAGAGAAATATTATGTTTGTAAAATATCTGATTTTTGTTTTTCATTTCCATGGTGCCTATTGTTGAACTGCGTGGTGCCATCCCTTATTCCGTTGTTTTCGGACTGCCGCTTATACCATCTTTACATCATCTGTGTAATTGGTAATATGCTGCCGGTTCTTTTATCTACCTTTTTCGCAAGAAAAATTTTGATTTGGGGTTCCGATAAAAGGGCATTGGCAGTTCTTCCGATTCTGCTTGGAAAAAGCGAAAAGGGCGGACAGAAATTAAAAGAAAAAGCAGGACGAGGTACATTCGTCGCACTGCTTCTCTTGTTGGTATTCCGCTGCCGGGCACCGGTGCATGGACCGGTACACTCGCTGCCAGTCTTCTCGATATGGATTTTAAATCCTCGATTTAGCATGCATGGGTGGCGTACTGCTTGCCGGAATTATGTCATATGTTGCCAGCACCGGCGTATTCAACGCAATTTTAGCACTTTTTTAGTAAGGCATTTCACACATACGAAAAATCTATTTTCCCATCTTCACGAATTTCCATCACCGTGTAGGTGGGAATTTTATTATCCTGTCTCGGTTTTGAATACTCCCCGGATTCAAAAGAATCAAATCATCGGTTTTCTCTAAATACGGCACATGCGTATGTCCAAACATAACAAACTTTATCGGCATGATTTTGCAAAAGTAGCGCAGAGCGTCCGGCGCCCGCCATACGAAAGATACTGGTGTCCATGACATTATCGCAATGCGCTTGCCGCCAAATTCAATCACCATACTCTCTTTGAGCGAAGATGAAAAGTCACAGGTTTCTCTCATATAAACCGGATACGGCGTCAGCGAACGGATATAAAAGCTTCATCATTTCCTACATCCCCAAGATGAAAAATCGCCTGAAAATCCGGATACCTGTCCATCGCTTTTACAAGATTTTCCGGTTCTTCCAATGCGAATCACTAAAATCAGTGCCTTCATTATGCCTCGCCTCTCTTTTTCAAAATCTCAACCATTTTACGGATTGCAATGCCGCGGTGGCTGATTGCATTTTTCTCTTCCGGCTCCATTTCTCCGTCGTCATGCCTCGCTCCGGCAGATAAAAAATCGGGTCGTAGCCAAATCCATTCTCTCCCTTTTGGCTCTTTAGCAAGTTTTCCTTCAATAATTCCGTTGCCGTATCAACTGTTCCGTCCGGGTAGGCACAGGCAATCACGCAGACAAACCTGGCGTCTCTCTTTTTCATCCGGCACACCCTCACAGCGTTTGAGAATCTCCGCATTTTTACAGAATACGGGGTATCTTCTCCCAAATATCTCGCCGAATAAATTCCCGGCTCTTTGTTCAGATAATCTACCTCAAAACCGGAATCATCCGCAAGAACCATCTCACCGGTCTCTTCCATAACTGCTTTCGCTTTAATCACAGCTTTTTCTTCAAATGTCTTTCCGTCCTCTACAATATCAATATCCACGCCAATATCTTTCATAGATAAAATCTCATAGTCATCGCCTAGCATCTGGCGGAATTCGTTGACTTTTCCTGATTTCCAGTTGCAAAAAACCAATCGTTTTTACTCATTTTCTTTTTTATCCTTTCTTCTCACCGGCGGTTTTTCGCCCATGTACTGATACAAAATACGTTTTCATCATGCCATTGTAAATTTTACGGTTTTTCGTTGCTTTTTTCGGTTTCCGCCCGCTGCCACAGCCTTTTGCGCATCCTCATATCCACTTAGCAAAAAAAAGAACGACCACGTATCATTTTCCGACATCACACGTCCAACCGTTTTTGTACAAATCAAACATTTCTTCTTTGGTCGAGAGACGCTCGCCATACGGCGGATTGCTGATTACAAAACCATACTTTTTCGGTGTATTAAAATCAGCCACATCACGCTGCTGGAAATGAATGTACTCATCCACACCGGCAAGTTTTGCATTTGCCCTCGCCATTTTCAGCACCTCATCGTCTATGTCATATCCCTGAATATGAATCTCTGCATCATTTCGGATAGCGTCTTCCGCTTCATCAATCGCATCGTACCACGCCTTTTTCGGCACGAGATTTTCCAGCTCTCCGCAGTAAATTCACGGTTCATCCCCGGCGCCATATTCAAAGCAATCATCGCTGCTTCAATTGGTATCGTTCCACTTCCGCAGAATGGATCAATCAGCATACGATCGGCATGCCACGGCGAAAGCAGAATCATCGCTGCCGCCAATGTCTCCGTAACCGGTGCCGGGTGCCGTAAATTTGCGGTAACCGCGTTTGTGAAGTGACTCTCCGGTCGTATCCAGCCCAATCGTCACAATATCTTTCACAATACTAATCCGAAGTGGGTAAAGACGCCCCCGGTCTCTTCAAACCAATCCGTGTGGTAGGTCTGTTTGAGTTTTTCAACCATTGCCTTTTTTCACAATTTTCTGAATGTCCGACGGACTGAACAGTTTACTGCTCACAGAGTTTGCCTTCGTCACCCAGAACTTTCCGTCTTCCGGTATGTAATCCGCCCACGGAATCGCTTTTACCGCCTCAAACAAGTCATCAAAAAACTCGTCGCACGGAAACTGTCAATTTTCAGCAAAATTCGTTCCGTTGTCCGCAGAAAAATATTGGCACGGGCGATTGCCGCCGCATCTCCGAAAAATGTCACTTTGCCATTATCCACCTGCGAAATTTCATAACCAAGATTTTGTATTTCACGTTTCAGCACCGCCTCCATTCCAAAAATGACACGGTGCAATCAATTCATACTGTTTCATAGTAACCTCATTTTTTTCATTTCTTCGTATCCTCCGGCGATACTGGACGCCCATTTCCCTTTTTTGCCAGTTCTCTCGCCGCCTGCAGACTATGATTTCCATGGTCGCAGTAAAAAATAATTCTGTCGTAGTTCATCATTTCTTCCTGATACTGTGAAAGTTCCTCATACGGGATATTCCACGCACCGGAAATATGTGACGTTGCAAATGCTTCCCTGCTTCGCAAATCCACGAGAAGTGTTTACTGTGGTAAATATATTTTGACGCTTCTGAAAAAAGACACCAGATTAGGTTTCATATCATACCCTTTTCTTTTTTTAATCTATTCCAGCCTCTGCGTCATTTATGACCTTAAAGAGCCGGTCTTAATCGACCGGCTCCGGAAAATTAATAACAATCTTTGGAATTGTTTGCAGCAGAATCTTTTGCACGGTTCTTGCTGCTATTTTTTTGCTCGCATTCTTACTTGCATTTTTACCAGCGGTTTTTTACTTTTGCATTTTTGCTGGAATTTCTGCTTTTTGTATTCTTGCTATCATTTTTTTGCTGTTATTCTGAGCATCGTTATACTCATCTAAAAAAAATTCTTAGCCATGATTTCCTCCTTCGCTGCATTCTTGTGAATACGTTACGAAATTAGTATGTCACATGACTGATTTTTATGCAAAAATTTAATGTCAGGCTTTTCCAACAGATCCAAATAATTCCATTTTTTCTTTTACTGTTGCTTTTGATTGCTTCTGTACCCGGAGCAAGCAGTTTAAAACCTTTACCTTCCAAATCTTTGCCTGCTTCAATGTAAGCACGTGTTGCCCTGAACGCAAGCTGGCACTCTGTATTTACGTTAATCTTAGATACACCAAGAGAGATTGCTTTCTTAATCATATCTTCCGGAATTCCATGGTACCACCATGAAGTACAAGCGGCATCATTCCTGTTTTCTCCTGAACAGCTGCTAATGTCTCAAAGCTTAATCCTGGCCAGTTTGCCGGATATTTTCCGTGAATATTTCCGATACCTGCTGCCAGCATCGTTACACCAAGGTCAGCAACCATCTTACATTCGTTTGGATCTGCACACTCGCCGGCACCAATGACACCATCTTCTTCACCGCCGATTGAACCAACTTCTGCTTCAATAGACAATCCTTTTTCTTTTGCAGATTCCTACCAGTTCTTTTTGTTTTCTCAACGTTTTCCTCAATCGGATAATGAGAACCATCGAACATGATGGATGAAAATCCTGCCTCGATACAAGCTTTTGCGCCTTCATAACTGCCGTGGTCAAGGTGAAGAGCAACCGGAACTGTGATGTTCAATTCCTCAAGCATTCCATTTACCATACCAACAACAGTTTTATAACCGCACATGTACTTTTTCCGGCACCTTCGGACACACCAAGAATAACCGGTGAATTTAATTCCTGAGCTGTAAGAAGGATTGCCTTCGTCCACTCAAGGTTGTTGATATTAAACTTACCAACGCGCATATTTTCCCTGCTTTTGCTTTGGTTAACATTTCCTCTGCTGAAACTAACATAATAAATTCCTCCGTTTTCATTTATTTAGACAGATGGGAAGTTTTTCGCTGTTTTATTTTTTAAACGTTCATTTTTTCTTCGCCAGCTGTTCCATTTGCTTTTGATTAATATAATGCCCAATCATCTCATTTTTTTCTTCATTAGAGCACATCCGTACAAAAAAACGTCCATCGTCAAGCGGCATCGTCCTTACGATTTTTTCCAAACAAGGCAATTTCCGTAACTTTTTTTTTCGTACTGCGCCATGTATGTCATATAGACGAATGCACCATCTGCGTCCTTTAATTCTTCCTTGTAAATAAAGGCAAATCCGGTGTTGCTTAAATCTTTGAGATGAACGATTTTTTCACGCCCGCTATGCCCAATTCTTGCGTGAATTTCTTCTCCGATATACAATCTGTATGCTCCTCGCCGAGCAATACGTAACTGAACGAAGTACAACAT
>VOFK01000996.1_pt1 | contig 29174 bp, 52 predicted proteins | sample 5384121 | NCBI WGS metagenome assembly VOFK01 (sample SAMN12384730, study PRJNA508395) | human gut metagenome | isolation source: healthy gut J | host: Homo sapiens | reverse complement strand
TTGTACTTCGTTCAGTTACGTATTGCTGAAGTGGGTGCTTTCTTCTTATATTATAATGAGTAGCTTATTCTTCTTTTTTTATTTGCTTATTTACGTAGCTTTGTTTTAATATATGAAAAAAATAGTGTTATCATAATGCTTTTGCCTGCAATGCCACTAAGAATAAGCTTATAAGTTTGTATAATCCGCTGATTTTATCTTTAAAACAACTTGAGCTATTGCTTTTTAGAGCGAATGTGATATGGAAAAGAAAAACAACTATTATTTGCATTCTTTCTTTTCTTTGTAATATAAGATGTGTTGTTTCTTCTTATTTTGTTTTATAACAAGAATAAGTAAACATACTGAGTATATATGATCAAATAAAACTGAGCCACTTATCCTTATTTCTTATTACAGCTTTATGTTTATATAAATAAAAACTTGTTATTTTATAATGCGTTATCTTTTAGAATTACAGCAATATCGCCAATCAAACATTAACATATTTGTGCGATCCGCTGATTTTATCTTTAAAACTTGAGCTATTGCTTTTTTAGGGCAAACGTGATATGGAAAATAAACAACTATTACTTGCATTAAAACGATATATCTTCTTTATTTTGAATATATAATATGTCATTTATTTTCTTATCTTATAAGTTGAACAAATATATCAAGTAATACAATTTTATTTATAATTATAAACAGTGTTATGGTGATCTGTCGTGGTGCTGCTTGTATCTTTTTCTGGGAAATATATATGCTTTTTTTTTTGCTATGTCAAAAAAAGATTTTGCAAGAATTTTGGCTATCTTCAAATATCACTTTTTTGTGTCTTTTAATTAATTCTCTTTTGTTATATTCCAGAAATCTGTATACTGTATTATGGCGGTGGTGTTGACAAAAACGAAAAAATATGGTATAATGAATGCAGGAAGTGAAGCAATGTATAGAAAAACCAGAGCAGGCTATATTGAGCCTATGCCGAAGAAACAGACGCTTACCTGAAAAGTAAGAATGCTGAGGCTATTACTTACAATGACAAGACCATATTGCTTAAACAAAATCCAGGCAGAGCCAGTGTTTTTGAAGAACTTATCCACGCAACACAATATCGCAACGGAGAAAATGACGGAAGTTATGTTTCAAGACTTAATTGCGAGATCAAGGCACAGAAAAAAGCTTTTACGAAACAACAAGGCTTATAAGTTGACAGAAGCTGAGGTCGAACAAACAAAAATTGCTTTGCAACAGTATGAAAGTGAATTAAAGGCATATAATGAAAAAGGAGGCGACTGATATGTTTAAAGTTCTTGATGTATTTAAAATCAGCGATATGTTGTCTGTTACTTTGGACGGCAAGTGTGAAATGCTCAAAAATGGTACGAAGTTGTACGATAAGAGTGGCAGGACATATGAAGTCGTTTCAGTAGCAATGACAAGATACAATGACCCGTCAGATATTGCAAAAAGTACAACTGAGCTGTTGAAAGCTTGCGATATCGAAACAGGTTCGAACTCTTTATCGCATAAAGAGAAACGGCATAAATAATTTTACCGCTTGACTAAGGTCGGGCGGTATTTTTATACCCAAACATCGGAACTAAGCACCTTAACGGGTGCTTTTTTCATACACAAACTAGCCATAAAGGACTCTATCGACAATGGCATAGATCTTCATTGTCACAAAAAATGTTCCGTTAGGTCAGATGCTATGAATATAACAGAAATTCACGAAAGGTGAGAATGAAATCCACCGCCTCACAAATTTCAACTATTTAGCAAAATATCAAACCATAGCAAAAATAAGAACAAATTCGTAAAAGTATATCTAATAGTATTGTATTTTATACCGTCTTGTAGTATAATGTACATATGACAAAAGTCGTAAACCAACTAAAAAAACAGGACGAATATATGAAGAAATTACTTATCTCTATTTGTGTGGCAGTGGGCGTATATTTTGCATTTAGCAATACAATTGATGAATTTCTGTATCCAGAGAAAAGACCGGGATTGAATACATACGACACATACACCACAACAACACAGCAGACCACTACCGCAGTTACTCAGCAAACACCCATAGTCACTGATGAGGACGGATATGAGCCTCGTGACGACCGAAAGCCTGACTATGTTCAGCCTGCAGACCCCACATGGTCGAAAAGGACTTTTAACTGGACGAGCTATGACAAACGATATACCTTTGAAATATCAATGAATATTCAGGATGATATGTATGAATATTATCATAGTCTTTTGAGATACTCATATGTGAAAGATTATCATAACTATGTAAGTGACGACAATAATCATAAGCTCGTAAAAACAGCTTGCAGACGAAATAAAAAGCCTTTGCGACCAATGCGGTTATGGCGAATCTGAGACTATAAGAGAAACTGCAAATTTCGTGCAGAGCATAGAGTATGTTGACGACATGACCTCAACGGGATATACTGATTTTCCAAAATATCCTCTGGAAACGCTTTATGACCAGTGCGGTGATTGTGAGGACTCGTCCATACTTTTGGGAGCTTTGCTCAAAGAGCTTGGCTATGGCTGCATTTTTTTATTGAGCTTCCTGAACACGTTGCAATAGGAGTAAAGGCAACAGACGATGCCCCCGGCACGTACTATGATTACAACGGAAGCCATTATCTTTACATAGAAACTACCAACTCCGGCTGGGATATCGGAACGCTTCCTGATGATTTCAACGAGGAAAAGGCTAAGATATATGATGTGTGGTAAAAAATTTCAAAAAGCCCACAGATGCGATCAATGTGATCGGGTCTGTGGGCTTTTTATTATGTTGGATATCAGAGATTTATCTAATTACAAAATGAATACCTTGTATCTGTTATTTTCTATCCTTAAAGAAATCCGCCCATTCGGGATTTTCTTTTATCAAAAATCTGTTTCTGCTCTTTTTTGTTAATTTATAAGGATAATCATGGAACATATTAAATTCAGTGGTTTTGTCAAAGCTGAATATCCATGCTCCGATAACTGTAGGGTCATCTTTCCACCAAATAGTATCGGTTTCTTTGTTTTTGTACCATATGTTTGGCATTGCACTTGACCTCTTTTCATAAATCACATTCTCTTGCAATTTCAGTACATTCAATCTCAAACTGAATTATCAAGTCTCGATTATCAACACTGAAATACGTGGCTTCAAAAATTCAAATGTCATATTAATTTTGGCAAACTATTTTTTCTATCCTGCAACAATGACTCTTATTATCATCATAACTGATCCCCACCAACAAGACCTCGCCTGAATAATCTTTCAAGCAATCAGGATAATTCTTGTCCTTTATCTGCTGTATCGCTGACTCAGCAGATTTGTTATATCTCTGGGTAAGCCTAGAATAGAAATTGTTTTGAGTTCGAACATCGGTAGCGTGATTGACTTGTCGCCTATTTGCTATCGCAGAAGTATATTTTGTTTACTTACCATTTTATTCAGTTCCTTTAAGTTCTTTCTATAATTTCATCTGCGAGAGCCATATAATATTCTGCAAGAGTGTTATGCGATTGGTTGACGCAAGCGATGCCGTCAAACGGTGTTTTCTCGACCTGAGCAGCACGTTGAGGTATTTTGGTTTTGAATACAAGTTCCTTATACGTATCATTATATATGCTCAAGAAATCCTTTGCCAGCGCTGTTTGACCTGTTTTGTTTATCAATATGCCCATTATCTTTGTGTGATTATTTTGGTATATCTTATCAATTATTCTATCGACAGCATCAAAAGCATATGCTGATGGTTCAACAGGAATTATCGCACAGTCTGAAGAATCAATCTGGCATTTTGAAAAACTATCTGTAGACTTTTTTGCTGTCGAAAATAATATAATCATAGGACTGGAAAAATGGGTCTTTAAACATTCTTTGTAAAACATTATAGCCGTTTGTTTTGGCATAGTCATCAATCATTGAGTTTAAATTATCCACAAACATATCAGAAGCGATGTAGTCAAAACCATTGATGTCATTATGATGTACAAATTCTGAATAGTCGGGTTTTCTGCCTTTAATAAGTTCACAAAAAATATCAACTATGGTCCTATGAATTTCTCTATATTTGCCCATCAGCAGTGATATTTGCAGTAGAGGTGAGATTCCGTTGCTTATCCATATCTATAAGCAGAACTTTAAAGCCTTTTTTTGACCAACGCACTTCCGGCGTTAATTGCGGTAGTTGTTTTACCCACGCCGCCCTTTTCGGTGATGATTGAAATAATACTCATAAAACATACCTCGATTCCAGTTTTTGTTAACATAAAAATGCAAATACAAATGTTGTATTATTTTTTGGCAAACTATTTTTTCTATCCTGCAACAATGTCTCTTATTATCATCATAACTGATCCCCCACAAGCAAGACCTCGCCCGAATAATCTTTCAAGCAACCAGGATAATTTTTGTCCTTTATCTGCTGTATCGCTGACTCAGCAGATTTGTTGTATTTCAGTTCGACTATCATCGCAGGGTTGCTGTTATTTCTTCTTGGCTTGAAAACAAGATCAGCATAACCCTTGCCCGCAGGCAGTTCACGCTCCACTGTATATGTCCTCTTTGCAGAGTAATAAGCAATGGAAATAACGCAGGAAAGAGAGTTCTCATCATTGTATTTCAGAATAGATGTATTCTCGCTGTGCGCTTTATTGATAAGGTCAGCAACAGCCTGTTCATCACCATTTATAGTAGCCTGCAAAAGCTTGTCGGAAGCATTGATAGCTTTCATAACTTCTTCCCAGCCGCCGTCTTCGATAGAGTTTATAAACTCCTGAGCGACTTCGCTGTTTGGAATCCACACGCACTTTGTGAAAAAATCAAAAGTCAGATAACCAAGGTGGACAAGCAGCGTGAAAATATCGTCCGCACTGCGCAGAGTAGTCATATCATTCTGAAATTTTGTCGGGTTTATCGGTATTTTCTCGCCTGCCACAAGCCGTGTCACTTTGTCTTTAAGCCCGTCAAAATTCATATCAATGTAGACTTTCAGCGCCTCATAGGTTTCTGTGGAAGTCAATAGCTGTCAAAATCGTGACCTGTCATTGACATTACCACCGAACGAGGATTGTATGTTGCAATGCCTTTTAAATTATAGCCGTCATACCAACGCTTAGTTTCATCAAAAGGCATATTATATTTTTTTCAAAAGCCCCTTGACTTCGTCCTCAGTAAAAGCCTGTATACTCTGCATACTCACGGGGGATTTGTCATCGAAACCTCCGTAAACATATTTAATGCAGAATGTTCGCCGTACTTTTTTATGGGCAAAATGCCTGTCATATATGCGAGCGCAACATAGCTTTGGTCTTTCAAAAGATTTCGCAGAAAGTCAAGATATTTTGTCTGAGCGTCAGAATCGTTTTTTGTGTATACGGAATATGCAGTCCCATTCGTCGATTATGAAAATAAAAAAGCAATTCGTTTGTCAGTATATATTTCGCCTAACACAGATTGCAGATTATCCCAGTCAAAACAATCAACGTCTGAAAAGCCCTTTTTTCAGCTCGTGAAGCAATCTGCGCCTGAGATAGTCAAGCATTTCGTCCATAGTTTTAGAACGGTCAAGAAAATCGACCATATTTATATGAATAACATTATACTTGTTCAGATGCTTTTCAAAATCAGCAGATTTTGCGATCTTTAAGCTCAGATAACATCTTTTTACGAGAATCACAGCCACGGCTGTAATAGGCGGTGAGCATATTTGCTGCCATTGATTTGCCGAAACGACGTGGTCGGCTTACGCAAATAAAACTGCTGTTCGGTAAAAAAGTTTTGCATTTGTAAGTTCTATAAGTCCACTTTTATCAACATATATCTGTGAATTTATTGCACGCTGAAAATCAATATTATCAGGGTTAACGTAAATGCCCATTTGTCTTGCCTCCTTGAAAATATTTGTTATTCCTATTATACCATTTTTTCTGCGGGGAAAGCAAGTCGATTTTTAGAAGCAAAACTTGTTAAATGTAGTGCTACAATAGATATTGGACAAAATTAAGAAAAAAGAAAAGAGAGATAGGCAAAAATCTGATAAAATAAAGTTACCACACAAATACAAATCAGAAAGGAAGCCTATCTCTCATGAATAGTATAACACAAGATATGAAGTTTCGTCAATCCTTAATGAATTACGCAAAGAAATATGGAGTGAGCCGAGCGAGCAGAAAATACAATAAATCACGTTCATATATATATTTCTGGCTGAAACGCTGGGACGGAAGTGTGGAGTCCCTCGCAGTTAAATCACGCCGACCGCATCATCATCCCAACGAGCATACCAATGAAGAAATAGATCTTATCAAAAGGTATCACAAACGGAACCCGACACTTGAGCTTCCCGAACTATGGCATCGTCTCAGAAAACAAGGGTATACACGCTGTCTTGAAAGTCTTTACAGGGTTATGAAAAAACTAGGAATGCTTCCGAAAAAGCCGCCGAAGGAAGCGACGTATAAACCAAAGCCATACGAGCAGATGACATACCCCGGAGAACGTGTTCAGGTGGACGTAAAGGTAGTTCCGAGAAAGTGTATAGCTGACCCTGAGATGAAGCTGTACCAATACACGGCGATCGATGAGTATACCAGGATAAGATTTTTATACGGATATGAGGAGCAAAGCACCTATTCTTCAGCAGACTTTGTAAACAGGCTGGTGAAATGGTACAAACGCAGAGGAATAACGGTGAAATGTATTCAGACCGACAATGGATTTGAATTTACTAACCGCTTTTCGCCAAGCAAAAGAGACAAGAAAACGCTGTTTGAGAATACGCTCTCACAACTTGGCATTGAACACAAACTCATTCGTCCATATACACCTAGGCACAATGGCAAAGTAGAGCGCAGTCACCGAGAAGATCACAACAAATTCTATTCGTGCCATAGGTTTTATTCCTGCGACGACTTAAACGTGCAGCTAGCTGCACGTTTAAGTCGAACAAACAACCGTCCTATGCGTCCCCTCAAATGGTTTTCGCCTATCGAATTTCTTAATAATAGTGTCCAATATGATTGACAAACCTACAATTTTTAGAAGCAAAACTTGTTAAAATAGGTTCTCACATCAGTTTTTCCCATAGCTCAGTTATAATGTTATAAAACCGCATGTAAAGCTTGTCATCAGAAGCAAGCACCTCAGCTAAAAAGAGCGAACAGTTTTATTATCAGCATATGCAATAAGCTTTTTATTGCAACTTCTCTGGCCGCAAGATCATCTTTTGTATATGCAGGTCTGAGCAAAATATCGGTCGCATTTTTGAATGAAAGCCCATTTCCCCCTACATTCATCAAATTTATAAAGTGCTGCCACCATATGCTTGCAGTTATATCCGTCGCAAGCGTATGGACAAGTAAGCATAATCCATATCTAAAATCTCATTTTCATCATCTTCTGAAAAAACTATCTTGACGATATAATCTTTGCTTCCTGATACAACGGCTTTAAGCTCGTTGTTGGAATATTTAATATCATGGACAGCACCATTTAAGAAATAATCATGACCTCTGTCATGTACCCCCTGTTGAAAAAGGCATTTCAACGCAATGTTCATTTTGTCACATCTCCCTGTTCCTGATAAGCTTGATCTGCACCAGTTATAAATTTTAAACTACCTTTTATATTATCGCTGAATTCATCAAGATCGTCAAATGTTTATGACACTATCATTTATGAGTTTAAGAAGTATCATCATTACATCTGATTTACGGTATGGCACAATCACCCCTGGACTACGCTTATCTTTATTTATACGCTTTTCAAGCTCCCAAAACTTTTCAGAGGCAAGCTTTTTTCTTCGTTCAGCAGTGAAATATATTCTTTGATAAGTCTTTCCATATATGTCTCTTTGCCATTTGGGAAGTAATTTTTTTAAATAAGTCCCAACCTTTCTTTGAAGTATCCATTTTATTCTCTCTTCTTGTCGGTTTTTTATTATATCATTTTTCTGTAGCAAAAAAAAAAGGTGCAAAAAAGTTTATTGTATGAGAAATACACTATCAAATATCTCGCAAAAAAAATATAAGAAAAAAAAAGAATATATCATAATTGTGCCGAATAGGTTCGGCAAACTGTACTAAGTGGGTGCTATAATATATACAGGAGCTTGAAAAGGGAATAAAATCAAAAAAAACACATCACAGACCATTTTGGAACAGTAAAACAGAACCTTAAAGGTGCTATAATAAGCACATAAGGTCAAGACAGAGTTGATACGGAGGTAAGGCTATGAAAAAGAGCACAAAGATTTTTAACACAGAGGTCATTGAGAGATTGGCATTGTCAGATAACATTCCGCCATTTGACGAGCAAAGAAAGGGTACACAGGTCATCATGATCGAGGAGGGCAAAAAAGACGGTGATATATGATGATTATTCTATGTACTGTGACGCTGACGCAAGAAAGTGGAGAGTAGAGGCCTACAACAGGACGGACGGCAGAAAGCTTGACAGATTGTGTATGTGCGGGGGCGTTTATCCTAACAAAACGATTGGAAAGCCGAGCGTGAGTGCCTTGATATGAAAGGCGACGGCATAGACGGCTGTGTTTCAGCCTTTGTGTGTATAACAGTATCACCCCTGAAACAAGCGAGAAAGGAGATATTTTTTTCAAGATAATTTCAAATACTATAATTCGTGTGGCGTAGCTGATTGACAGGGATATATTCCCTGTGATACAATATAATTATAGAGATAATTGTTATAGGAGGGCGAACTATGGCAGAAAAGGAAAATATAAAAGATAAGCTTGAAAACCTGAAAAAATGCTCGACCTAGTTATGGATAAGGTCAAAACAAGATCTGAGGACATGGAAAAAACTGATAGCTAAATACGACCAAACTAATGATACAAAAGGAGAAAAGCATGAAAATATACTGCATGAGTGATATCCACGGCTGTTATTCAGCACTTTGCGACGCTTTGGAGCTTGTCATTGACCACCTTGACGAGCCTGACACAAAGCTTATCTTTCTGGGAGATTATATCCACGGCGGCGAGGACAATATAGCTGTGCTTAAAAAGATAATGGGCTTGCAGAACTTATATGGCCATAACAAGGTGGTGGCGCTTCTTGGCAATCACGAGGAAATGGTGATGAGCGGTTTTTCTTCGGTCAATGAAATGCTAGGCAGCGGCGAATATGATGACTCTGATGACTCGTATAGATATTGGTTTGAACGTCTGCCGAGATACCATGTTGAGGGCAACACTATCTTTTGTCCACGCTGGCATTGACGAGGATTCGGGCAATGCTTGGGAATACTGCACCGAGGATTATATTTTTACAGAGCAGTATCCTCACCGGCTTGGCAAGATACACGGACTTGACAAAAAAGGTGGTGGCAGGGCATGTCCACACCAGCAGTATAGCAGGCGACCGCAGATTTAACGATATCTACTATGACGGAGCGAAGTCACTACTACATTGACGGAGATGTGCTTAGCACAGGAGATATAAATGTTCTTATGGTAGACACTGATAAGTATTATAAGGTAACAGAGAATTACAATATTCCTATTGAGCCTTATGACAGTGAAGCTTGGTAGACTATTGTATGCCGTCTTAAAACCCAATATAACACTAACGTCGCCAAGTTTTCCTCGGGGACGTTTTTTACTTTGTCAACTGCCATGAAAAAGAGTTAATTAAAAATTCAGAATTTTTGTTCGATTTTCTGTTGTAAAAACAGAAAGTTTCGTGGTATACTATTATACATAAAGGGAAAAAAAGGCGGTGATGCTATGGAAAAAGACCTATGTTGCAATAGACCTGAAATCTTTTTATGCTTCGGTTGAGTGCGTGGAAAGGCAGCTTGACCCATTGAATACAAACCTTGTGGTGGCTGATGAGAGCCGAACGGAGAAAACTATATGTCTTGCAGTGTCACCGTCACTGAAAAGCTTTGGTATTTCAGGCAGGGCAAGGCTTTTTGAGGTCATTCAGCGTGTGGAGCAGGTCAATAAGGAGCGTTTGCAGAAAGCTCCTAAAAGACAGTTTGCAAAGAAAAAGCTATATCTATTCCGATCTGTCTGACCCTGCCTGCGAGCTTGATTATATCGTGGCAACTCCGCAAATGGCGAAATATTTGGCTGTGAGTGCAAAAAATATACGGGATTTATCTGAAATATGTGTCACCAGAGGATATTTTCGCCTATTCCCCTATCGACGAGGTCTTTATTGACGCAACGGCTATCTCGGGCTTTATAGCGTTGACGGACGTGGCTTTGCACAAATTCTCATTTTGGACGTGCTGAAAACTACAGGTATAACCGCCACAGCAGGCGTTGGAACGAATATGTATCTGTGCAAGGTGGCAATGGATATTGTGGCAAAGCATATCCCTGCGGATAAAAAACGGCGTCCGTATCGCAGAGCTGAACGAACAGCTTTACAAAAGAAACGCTGTGGGGGCATACCCCTATCACGGACTTTTGGCGTGTGGGCGCAGGCACAGCGAGTCGCCTTGAAAAGCTGGTATTTTAATTCATGGGGGATATCTCACGCTGGTCGCTGGATCATTATCTTATAGGGAAGCTTTACAAGGTTTTCGGCAAAAATACCGAGCTTCTTATCGACCACGCATGGGGTATCGAGCCTACCGCCATACCTGACGTGAAGTCATACCGCCCCTCGAACAACAGCATTTCCTCTGGGCAGGTCTTGCAAGAGCCGTGTAATTATGAGCGCACAAGGCTTATTCTGTGGGAAATGGCTGATATGCTGTCCCTTGACCTTGTGGATAAGGGCGTTGTAACAAATCAGATCGTTCTCACTGTGGGGTATGATAAAGAAAGCTTGGCGGACGGTCACTATACGGGCGAGGTGGTTTGCGACCACTATGGCAGGAAGATACCAAAGCACGCCCATGGCACTCAAAAAATCTAGGCAGGCACACTTCCTCGACCAGAAAAAAATAATAGACGCAACCATGGCTCTTTTTTTGACAGAATTATCGACAAGACTTTGCTTGCAAGACGGCTTAATCTGACCGCCTGTAATGTCATAAGAGAAGAGGATATCCCCGAAATTGAGAGCTATGAGCAGATAAGCTTGTTTTTGATATGGCGGAAGCGGCAAAAATGCTGATAACAACGCAGAAGAAAAGAAAGGGCATTGCAGGAAGCAATGCTCTTTGATAAAGCACAAATATGGGAAAAATGCCATTTTGAAAGGCACGAACTATACCGAGGGAGCTACGGCAAGAGAGCGCAACCGCAGTATAGGCGGTCACAAGGCATGAAAGGTGGGTCTTACAATGTATGACAATTATTATGATATAAAGCAGTTTTCACGTCCTCACTATGACGATCATCCGCAAATGTCTATATCGGACAGGGCGGCGCAGTTCAGCCCTTTTGCAGCTTTGACGAGCTATGACGCTGCTGTTGATGAAACCGCAAGATACACCGAAATCAGGGAGGAGCTGACCGAGGACGAGAGGTAAACAAGCTCAATGACGATCTCAACCGCCTGCTTGATATGCTTGATGAACGCCCTGAGATAAGGGTGACATATTTTTGTTCCCGATAAGAGAAAAAGTGGTGGCAGTTATCAGACCAAGACAGGCATAGTGAGAATTTATGACGGCTATACTAATGAGCTTGTTTTTTTATGGACAAGACTAGGATAGCTGTGGAGGATATGTGTTTGGTGGAGTTTGTGGAGGAGAGAGGGAAATACAGTAGAATAAACCTTATTTGCTGATTTTTTGAATTCAGATGTTTGCCGTAATGTTTTTGCGTTTTTTTGTGGTTATGCGGAATAAGAAACCCATAGCCCTCTGATGAGGACGGTTATCCGTGTTTGGGTATATTCAGTTACTAAGCTAAATGAGAATTTACAGTGCAGAACTGTTTATCCCGTCAAAAGCAAATTCTTTCGATTCATCATCATAAATAAATATCAATTCTAATCCCAAATAATCGTCTGGATATCCAAGATCAGTTCCAAGCAGTGCTGTTTCAATCGAAAAGAATATCATCTTCAAATGATACTGACCTAATATACCACTCACCTGTAAGCACCGATCGTTTCGGGGAACATTCCCTCTTCATCATTACACAGATCATCATTGTTGATATAATCCCGTATTTCATCTTCAGAAATCTGCAATAAAGTTCTTTGGCTATTTTTCAAATAAGGTCTTTGAAACCGAGGATGTGAAAAAAATACTGCGGTTCTAATTGATTTTCATAGTTAGAAAACAGGTTATCCGGATTTGGTTTGGATAAACGTATCATTTTTAAATTCATAAGCCACAACTCCTCTAAATTCCGATTTAGCAGAGAAAGCTATATCACTTTCTCATTTATCTTTATTATACCAAACCGCCCCGAAAAAGTCAATCTGTAAACCTTTTGCAAACAAATAGCGTTGCAATATACCGCCAGTTGTGCTATAATCAGGATATAGAGCAGAGCGGAGGTGAATCGCAATGGATAACGAAAACGAAAAATTAGTAAACTGTGTATTATACAAGAAAATCAAACGGGTGGAGAGCGCAGAAATCTCTATCAGCAAGACCATGATAAAATCGGCTCAACAGGATAATGACGGCAATTGATGATCATATTAAATGAATAGGAGGGTTTTACTTGACCGTTGATACAAAAAAGAGGTAGTTACTACTATAGCCTATATGATAGGCGTCCGAATGTCAGCACTGACCGTGAGTTACGGTGAGTGTTCCGAGCTTATCGAGAAGCTCCAAGCCGATAAGGACGCCACTACGATAAGATATTTATGTAAGCTGCGAACAGTACTGATGCAGAAGTTCAAAAGACCGATGATCTTATGCGGTTTCAGCTCAAAAATTTGCATAACATAGAATGGTACGATAAGGATAATATCAAACAACTTGAAAAATGGGGATTTTACCATTATCCAAGCGAATTGCCGTTCAGAGAAGTATATGCAGGAGTTTACAAGACTCATCAATGAAAATATCGACAAGTGCTCTCATTTGTTTTACGATTGGCTGAATTGGGAGTATATCCGAGATCTGTTCTTTGTTCCGAAATACAACAAGAACGGTGTCATGAAGCAGGAGTTCACCAAGTACATGGCGAACATCGAGCATTATCCATTTCAAATGTATATTCACTGGCAACCTGCCGAAGTCGGGAGCATCATCTATTCCGACCGTAAGTTTTTGAAGATCATCTACGGTCAGCATAATGACAGCTTCACCGATTATACGAAATATCGGGACGCAGATGATGAAACACGAAACAATATCTATAATTTTATCGACAGCACCGAGAAAACAGCTATAGCTGTCGATTGTGAGAACTCTGATCCATACAAGCTTTATAGTGTTCTGAAAGGCTTGAATCAGGAAGAAACTTGCTAAGATCGAGAAGATCACGCTATATGACGATCCGAACACTACCGCAGGCTGGGATTGGCTCTCTAAATTCACGCAGATACCAGTTGAACATATAGAAATCGACCGAGTGACAGACAGAAAGTCACTGGTCGATGTGCGAATGACCGCAAGCGTAGTCACGGACTTCTACCGTGACGGGATAACATCTTTTTATTATTGTGTCAAGTGATTCGGACTTTTGGGGACTTATCGAGAGCCTGCCGAAAGCAAAGTTTCTCGTTATGTACGAATACGAGAAGTGTGGAACGGCGATCAAAAACGCCCTCGCACAGCACGGCATCTATTATTGTGCCATTGATGATTTCTGCACCGCAGGCACGGAGGAGTTGAAACGTGCCGTACTCTTTGCAGAGCTTGAAAAGCATTTGCCCTCACTCATTGGAGAGAACCCTCTGGAGCTTACTCACAAGATATATGAAGCCACAAAAGTGACCGCTACCATGAAAGAAATGGAGAACTTTTTTGCAATAGATATGTCAAGACATTGCGTCTGAAGGTGAACTCCGAAGGAAAATTCGTGATAGAGATCCAAACAATCTAAGAAAAATTCGCATGGCTTTCTATCAATATCATTAAGCTAATAAAATCAAAAATAAAATTGCGTGAAAATATCTAAGCCCCACGGTGTATTTAAGGTCATCAGAAGAAAAAAAATCTTCAGATAAATTTGTAGCAAATACTTCATAGCCGTCATCTGATATTTTAAAGCGAACAATCCGTACAGGCAACACATAAATAACAGTAAGCTCTGATTTTTTTTGAAGGAAGAAAATAAAAGGTACAGTTAAAACTTTTTTTGCATAAAAAGACTTCATACCGCTGTGAAACAGTATGAAGTCTGAAAAAAATCTTAGATCACCAACAGTAGCATACAGAGTAGATCGTTACTGTGCCGTTTGCTGCACCTGCGTGGATCTGATCCAGCTTTCTGCCGAAATCGGAAGTGCCGAATGCTGACTTGCAGTTGTTGTAAGAATACTTTGCGTAGTAGTGTCCGTTTGCTGTGCCTGTTTCGCTTGGTGAAACCTTTGCCCACTCTGCTCCGCCTGACCAGCTCTGAAGAACAAATTCTACCTGATTCTGTGTTTCCTGAGTATTCAACGTAGAAGTAGCCGTTTGACTGAATGTCATATGCGTTGAAGCTTCCGCCATTCTTTGAAGTCATTGCTGAAACATCCTGACCCCATGCTGAAGCAGTTGAAGAACCCCAGAAGATCGATTGGTAATTGCTGTCTGAACTGCTTGAAGAAGATGAAGATGAGGAAGAACCTGATGTTGATTCAAGATACCAAAGCTGGCACTTTCCGCCCCAGTAGCTCCACTGGTTAATGTTTGCTCCGTCAGCTGTGTTCTGTTCGTAAACGTCAAGGCATGAGTAGCAGTCTGAGATCTTTGTCTTGATAGCATAAGCGTCGCCGATCTTTACAAGCTGGAATTTCTGACAGTCACCGCCGTGATACTGCCACTGGTTGATGTTAGCACCATTGTCCCTGCTCCAGTTGTATACGTCAAGACAGCTTTTGTAATTTGATGCACCTGTGTAAATAGTGTAATAGCCGTTTCCGTCGCTTACAAGCTTGAATTTCTGATTGTTTCCGCCTGTACCTTTGTACTGCTGAACGTTTGTGCCGTTGTCAGCCTTTTGCCTTGTATACGTCAAGATACTTGCCGCTGAGTGCGCTCTTGATGTAATATGTTCCGTCAAGTCCGAGAACTCCGCCGTTGGAATCTGTTGAAGTTCCTGAGGAAGAACCGCCTGAAGAAGAACCGCCGGAAGAGCTTCCTGAACCGCTGTAAAGCCGAGCAGGTCTTAGAAGTTGCCTTAATTCCGTTTGAGCCATTGATAAGTGTATTTCCCCCATGAAGAAAGGCTTGAGCCGTCCCATGAGTTTGCAATGTCGAGGTAGCTCATGTCAGAGTTGTTGCCCTTCCATGACCAGCCAAGATAGCCTACGCCCTTGCGTGCAGTAGCTCATGATAGTAGCCTCATCAACGTCGCCGTTTGTGTGCTGACCGCCGAACTCGCCGATAACAACAGGCACACCGATGTTGAGTGCGTTATCAATGTTGTTTCTTACAGTTGATGCGTTTCCGCCTGCGTATTCATACATATGAATGGAGAATACGGTGTTCTTCTGTGGGTCTGCGTTGAAAACAGACTTACCGTAATCCTTGATGCTGTCAGGATACTGTCCCCAGCCTGCGCAGTCTACCATAAGCATATTTGTAATGCCTGCGTTTTCTTACAGATTGGATAGCAGACTTGCGCCGTCAGCCCATGCGCTTCCGTTCCATGTGCCGCACCACTCATTTGCGATGTTTACGATAACATATTTCTCAGTACCGCTGAGAACGCTCTTCATTTCCTTCCAGTAGTCAACGCACTTGTTAAGATCATAAGTGCTGTCGCTGCCTGTTGCGTCATGTACTTCAAGAATGCATATCAGCTTGTTTGACTTGCACCAGCTGATGATGTTCTTTACTTCCTGTGCGCTTGTTTTTGTGTACTTTTGAGCCGTTTGCAAGTACGACTCTTACGGTATTTGCGCCGTTGTTTGCAGCGCCCTTGATAGAAGTTTCAGTCTTCTCTGTGTACCATGCATGAGCAATGTTCACGCCACGCATAACGAACTTGTTTCCGCTAGCGTCATAGATACTAGTACCGCTTACATAAAATCCTGATGCCGCCTCTGCGGTCGGTGTTGTCATAAAACCGAAGCAGGTTATTACGGCAAACATTACAGCAACAAAAGTCTGTAATGCCTTTGCAGAAAAAAAGTTTTGTTCTGTACCATAAAAAGCTCCTCTTATACAATTATTTTTTAATACCGGTATTCTAAGGCAGCACTGTATTATCCTCGTGCGTTGCTGCCTTAGCTCTGTCAACGTAAAACATTATATTATTAAAAGTAAAATAAGTCAACTTAAATATTTGAGTAAAACGTTTACACAAATAATTTTCGTATTTTAGCACAATTTTTCGTAGATTAATTGAACAATATGACTAAATTTTATCACATGCGCAGTATAATATGTTGTATATACACAAAACCTTTTGCTTTTTAAATTTCAGAAAATTAAGAAACTTTTTAAAACAAAAATCGGTATATACGCTGCGTTGAGCATATATACCGATATAAAAATTTCCTTTTATATTGATTCTATAAAGCCGTCAGAGTATATCTTTTTTTTGTTCTCGTACAAATTCAGAGATCATAATCAGACCTCATTATTCTTGTGTGGTATCACCGTATTTTACATCCTCCACTTCACGATCTAATTGAATGTCATGAGGCTTTCTATTTGTTGTATTTTATCTTGACATTGTCACATCTTTGTGATAAAATTAGTAATATGTGAGAAATTATAGTGGAAAGGAAAAAAAATAATATGAAGTTATTTAAGCGGACGCTTACGACGGCAGTGGCAGTGTGTCTTGCACTGCAAAGTGCAGTGGTATGCTTTTGGTGCTGAGGCAGAGGAGCAAATTCCTGCTGGCGGAGAGGAAGTCGGTCTTTATACGTCGGAGAACGATGAAGCCATTCAGTTGTCTGAGGATATGTATAGCAGTTGGTATGAAGGCGATCAGACGTATGACGGCACGGAAAAAGACGCTCTATGGCTATTCTCTTATGGACAGCAACAACTATTACCGGCTCACTGAGGACGAGGACTATGTTGTTACTTTATGAGAACAACATAAACGTAGGTATAGCGACGGCTACTTTCACTGGTATAGGTAGTTACACAGGAAGCTTTACAAAGAATTTTCAATATCGTGCCAACTGATATTTACCGTGCGGATATTGACTGCAGTATGAGCAGAGCTACTGTGCCGGTAAACCTGTTCAGCCAAAAACCTATTGTTACATACAATGATATTGTGCTTGCTGAGGGCGTTGACTATGAGATCGCATATGAGGACGACTGTGGCGAGTTTGGCTGGCATTATGCTTATATTAAAGGTATCGGCAACTTTAATGGAACCGGATTCCTTTGAGTATAGCGTTGTAGAGGCTGAAATATCCAGCGAGAATATTTCTGTGGATACTAGCTGCACCTACACGGGCTACGCTCAGACTCCTGCACCTGTTGTTACAGTTAGTGGTGAGGTGCTAAGACGTGGCGTTGATTATAATGTATCATATACAAACAACGTGAATGCCGGAACAGGCTATATGACCATAGCAGGAATGAACGGCTATACAGGATATGTGACAGTGCCTTTCACTATCAGCCCGAAAGCTGTTTCTGAGGTCGAGATACTAAAAGATAGCAGATGTGGATTATACTGGCAAAGCTGTCAAAACCGAGACCTTTTTGTCAAGGCGGACGGAAATATGATCAAGAGTTCTGACTATGCTGTAACATATTACAATAACACAAATGTAGGCACAGCGACCGCTGTTGTTACTCTTGGCGGAAACTACGAAAGCAGGTACCTGTTTCGACAACATTCAAAGATCGTCCTTGGAAAGCCAACGGGATTTAAAGGCTACCGCTGTCTCTACCACTTCTGTAAAAAGCTTAGCTGGAACAAGATCGGCAGTTGCAAATACAGGGTTTATCGCTATGATTCAAAGAAAAAAGACCTACAAGCGTCTGACGGTCACGAGTTCCACAAGCTATACTGACAAGAAGCTTTCAGAGGCAACGAGTTATACTTATGCCGTAAAGCTTGAATACAACTCTAAGACCGGCCCTTATATAACGGTAAAAGGCAACACAAAGTTATCTGCTCCGAAAATGACGGTAAAGGCTTATAATAAGAAAAGTCACAATAAGCTGGAAGAAGAACACAAAGGCTGATGGATATCAGATATACTGGTGCAAGGGCGATGAGTGGACTATCCCACATAACGATTACTATAGTATGCCAAAGGATTGCTATAACGATTATGTTCAGCTCAAGAAGATAACAAAGAACAGCACAACCTCTTATACAAAATCAAACCTTTCAGGTTCAAAGAATTATCACTTCAAAATGAGGGCTTATAAGACCATAAACGGAAAGGTGGTTTACAGTAGCTGGACGGGTATCCAATGCAAGATAAACACTGTTTCAAGACTTAATGCGGCAACAAAAAAGAGCCACAGCACTTATAAGATCTACAACGTTCAGGGCAAGAAAACAAAGACCTCGACGCACACTCTTACAGCAGAGGAGAAGAAGATACTTAAAAAACTTTGCCTCAAAGCATTTCAAGAAAGATTGGTCGGCGGCAAAGAAGGTCGAATATACTGCGGACTGGATAAGAAAGAATTTGAAAATATGGCAGGATACCGACAGGCGCGCATAGCAAGAATATCTTTGTTTACAAAGAAGGTCAATGTTCTGATTACAATGGCGCACTGGTGGAAATGATGGTTTATCTCGGCTATGACGCAAACCTTGTTATGGGCAACCGCAATGGCGGAGGACAGCACTTCTGGGGCGAGATAAAGATAGACGGAGTGACTTATCTGCTGGAAGTCGGAGAAAAGGTCTATGACAGCCCACAATGGAATTACAAGTGGCAGTTTATGTGCCTTAAATATTCTGAGGCTGACGGTGGTTACAAGAAAAAACGGAAAGCTATACTAAAACAAAATGCTCTGCGGAGAGTGTGATCCCGCAGAGCATTTTTTTTCACTTTAATAAATTTGCGATACCTAATAAACCATTATTGCTTCTTCGCTGATTTTTTCTTGACATATAATGAAGAATATGTTATAATGGTTCAAAATGGAACGATAATGAGAAAAGGGAAGAGTAAATGTTTTTTTGGGGATAAGCATAAAACTATCATCTGCTATTATGAATCATTGACAAAAGCGGTGTGTATATCTGGATGATAGTTATTGATTGCAATTGCTATTTCGATAATGATCGTTTTTCCCTGTAAACTAAAGAGCAACTGATGTTTTTTCAGTCGCTCTTTTTTTTGTTTTATAATGGCAAAAAAATCTTATGATACTTCTTGCCAAATCCCTTCCAATATATTATAATGTATTTAGAAGATCATATTTGAAAGGAACATATGGAAAATGAAAAACATTGTTACAGCCCTGATGCAGTTTGTGATACTTGTGGTAGCACTTATCATTGTGACCTTTGCTATACCTAAGATCGCAGGAAACGATGACAGATATGATAAGTACATAGCTGAAAACTCAAAAGCAGACCGTCACTGTGGGAAGTGCCTTTGGCGTTGTCAAAGACGGTGAAAAGGCTTCATATACTGATATTGACAACAGCCTGAAAAATATCTTTTAGTAAAGTGACTCCGCTGCAAAAGCCTGTGAATAAAGTCCTGAACAGGCAGATAAGCTTCAAGCAGGCAAAATATTTTGAATATTATTGGCTCACTGCACTTATTTCAGGCGTGCTTTGCTGGATATTTGCGGCAGGCTTTCCGTTCAGGATAGGGCGAAAGGGCTTCAATGTGTTTGGTTCTGTGTATAATAACTTTTCAAAAAGTTGTCCTCCTTGAAGATGAGATGACTCGTGAGGAATATGAGGTCGATCTAGGTATGACTATATGGGGCCTTTGTGGATAATCCTTATTGCTCTGCGTGCGACCTTTGCTATTACATGGGGCTTTATTCTGCCTTTTGTGATAGCCGCCAATCTTGCCATAGGTATTATAAGAATAGTTGGAAATGTTATTATCGTCAGCGTCCGTGGTGCTGCTGCCACTGCAAAAAGACACAGCCTTTCGCAAAAGCTTGACAAAACGACCTTTTCTATTTATCCCGAGGGCGGATATTTCAGAGTAGAGCAGGATCAGGATTAATGGTCAGGGCGTATATGTGAAAAATTATTGGAACGCTGTTGCGGCAAAGGCATTGTTTGAAAGCGAAGCCGGAAATAAGTCTTTCAGCAAGGAGGATTCTGAGGAAAACATTCTTCGTGGAGATATAAAAAGAGAAGAAGTTTTATGAAACATATCGTTTGCTCAGCCGTATAAAGGGTCTTTTCAATAATGATATCAAGAGTAAAAAGCAATTATCACCGCTTCATTAAAGAATAAAGAGGGTGGCTATGAATACAGATTTATTGCTGAACCGGAATTATACCATGTTTATATGGTGGGTGATGAAACAGCAGAAAACCTTAGCCATAAGGATCTGAAAATAGATTTTAATGCCGCAATGCTTCTTGATTTGCTTGACTTTGACCGAAAGGGTCAAAGATATGATCATAATGATTTTCTTAATTTGTATTACGCTGATAGTGATGAATTTACAGCCAAACTTATGAATTATAATCATAAGCTGATAGCAAAGTTTTTTTGGCAGAAACAGATATGACGAGTATTTTAACAGCACAAACAGCAGATAATCGAACACCGCCGATATAAAAAGCTTTCGGCTGTGGGAGAGGACGATGAGTGAGATAATTAAATATTCGATATAATAATAAGCCTCCCACGGAATTGTTTCTGTGGGAGGCTTTGCTTTCCGTACACCAAATCGCCTACCGCTTGTGCAACTTTTTTTGCCGTTTGTGCAAATATTATTGACTTTTGTTAAGAATCATAGATAATTATTATAAATATTCATGCTGTTAATTAGAGATGCTTGTTAAACAATGAAAATGAGAATAATAGAAAACCATATGACGATGATAGAAAAACTCAGCGAAAGTGCTTGTGCAGACGATGAACTATGATACTAAAAAGTTTAGAAAGCAATGGTGGACACTATGGCGGCTGTCATAATGTCAGATGATGAGAGGTGAAATATGGATAAAAAGGTAAAAAGCTTTTTTTGCAGCTATGGGAATTGCCACGGCGTTGTTAGTGCCTGTTTCTGCATCTGCGGATAATTCTGACTCAAAAGTGCAGGTGAGCATCGACATCACTTGGGACTCTTTAGAGTTTACCTATACAGACGGGCAGTGGGATCCTGAGACCCACTCATATAAAGGTGGCGGTTGGTCTGACAGCGGCGGAAATTTTACTTTGACAAACACAGGGAATGGGGTGTTATGGCGGATTTTTCATACAAACAAGCAGAGGGCATGGACGAGATAAAAGGCTATTTTTCAAGCAGTGAGCTAATAGTGCCTATCTCAGAAAAGCCGAAACAGCAAACTTACTTTGTCAGGTAAACCAACAGAGCATTTTGAAAGCATGACGGTAGGCACGGTTACAGTGAATGTCTATCCTCACGGCTGGGCAAACGTGAACGGCACAAAGTATTATTTTCGACTTGGTTATAGGGAAACTGGCTGGGTAAAGGATGAGGACACTGGTGATTGGTACTATTTTTTGATAAAGACGGCAATAATATGGTGAAAGGTTGGTTTAAGGACGGCGGAGAAGAATGGTATTATGCCGACGAAGACGGCAAGGTGCTCACAGGCAGCAACAATGGTGGTGGAAACGATTGGTATTATTCTTATGCTGACGGCAAATTGTATAAAGATTGGGTCAAAGTGGATGACGATTGGTACTATTTTGACGTAGACGGCTCAATAGCAAAGGACACCACTATCGACGGACGGTATATTGGACTTGACGGCAGGTGGGACGGGATAGGCGACGCACCAAATATGTAAGTAATAAAAATCAATTATAAAAAGGAGAACTCACTTATGAAAAAAGACAATTTCTATCACAATGGCATTAGCACTTGTGGCAACACTCAGCACGGCGGCGTTTGCAGCGGAGGCTGATGACGGAAACATCAAAAAAGAATATCACTGTAAAGGCAAAGTATGTTGAGGATATCAAGACTTCAAAAACTATCAGTGCCGACGTTGTGTGGGGCGAAATGGAGTTCACATACAGCGTGAACGGAACAAAGACTTGGAACGCTAAAACCCACGAATATGACATTGATACCAAGGGCGAATGGTCTGCAAAGGGCAATGATATAAGCGTTACAAACCATTCCAATGCGGCAATCGACGTTGATCTTACATACCAGCCTCTTGATGAATACAGCGTTGTAAAAGGCACATTCACAAATGACGAATTTACCATACCCACAGCCGAGGGCAAGGCTGTTGATGATGAAAGCCTTTACAGTAAGCACGGCTCTTACCTAAGCGGCGAGCTTTCATCAGATGTTACCGCTCTTACAAAAGTAGGAAACGTAGCGGTAAATATTGCAGAAGCTTTGGAAAATGCAGATACAGATGTAAAAACAGTTTCATCATATAACGACCTTGTTAGCGCAGTGGCAGCAGGCGGAAAGATAAAGCTTGATGACGATATCACACTGAAAAGCCGCATAAACTGCAAAAGAACACTGTTATCGAACTCGACCTTAACGGTCACACTATCACAGGACAGATAATGAACAATGGCGCAGATTGTACTATCAAAAACGGCGCTCTTAACGGCGACGAAGGTCCGATAATGGTGCAGGGCGGCACAACAAATCTTATAGGCTGTAAGATATCCACAAAATATACTCCTGTTTATGTTTCGAGGGGTACTGCAAATATAACTGACTGCACTCTTACAAATGAAGATGCGAATAAAAGCGTAGTTATCAATAATACAGGTACAGTAAATATCAGCGGTACTACAAATATTTCAAGTACGATCTACAAAAATCCAAACAGCAAATATCTGCCTCACGTTCTTGCAGGCACATATAATTTTGACCCGACCGACTTTGTTGACAGCGAGAAGTTTACTATAACTCAGAGCGGTGAAAACTGGATAGTTGCGGAAAAAATCGCAGAGAAGATAATAAGTTTTTGACGATTCAGGGGTCTCATGATGAATAAGCAAAAAAGATGACGGCAAATTGATAGTATCTGTGCTGGCGGTTTTTTGCTTTGCGGTGACGCTGCTTGTTATGATATATGCACTTTGCAGACCGCAGACAAAGCCCAAAAGCAGAGTTTGTTCCACCCCCTTTTTGAAAGCGAAGCACAGCAGGGCGTGCCTGATGTTCCGGAGGAGCTTGGCTACGGTTCTCCTGACAGGGACGATATGAGCTATGATTTCGCAGTGTGCGGAAAAAAAGGCTGGGATAGTATGAAGCCTGAAGAAAAATACGAACATATTTTCAAATGCATTTCCGAGATATGCTTTGATTATTTTCTGTCAACAAAGACGCAGGAACTTCTCAAGGTAAATATCAATAATACATTTTCACAGCTTATTGACGAAGTTGTCGAAGAAAGAAATCAAGAAATTCACGAGAGATTCAAGGAAAAGTCTGAAAAATATATTTCAGAGTAATAGCTTTTGACAAAACGAGCGTATACCGATTTGGTGTACGCTCGTTTTGATTATACCGTGGTCATTATTATGGTACTATAAGTGCCGTTTGCTGGATTATAAATAGTTTGATATGTGATAAATAACGTTCTAGACGTAACGGTAAAAGCGTGTTATACTATAAATATAGAGAAGATGCGTATGAAAGACGAGGAGTGGGCAGCATGGAAAGCGGTCGTGTTCAGGATAGCTTTTTTGGAATGTCTTTTAATCACCAGATGTCCTGGATAGATGAAACTGTTTCACACATAGTCACACATAATTTACAACCAAAGATAAGGGAAGAAGGTAGAGAATCCTATGGTCAAAAGGGCTACACACATGCTTTTGAAAAAGAATATTTGAAGTAATAAAGAGCGACCCAAAGAATATAACGAACCTAGATGAGATTGTAAAGGCGGAAAGAAAATTGAAGGACTATCTATATGACGGGAAGTTTTCAGATGATGAAATGCTAAGCTGTTGGGGTAAATACACACAAAACTATATGAATGAGTTGTAGGATATGTGATTATAAGAGGAGAGGTTATTTTTATGTCAAAGAAGAAGTTGAATATTCCATTGTCGGTGTTTATAAACTTAAAGGAGAAAAAAGCCAGAGGATATGACAGGCTGTGTCGTGCTATATAAGAATGGCGGGTTAGACGTAGCAACTTGGCATTCGGACGCATACAGCCCTAGGGGAGGAACGAGGATATTTCAAACAGGGGTGTTTCTATATGGGTAAAGAAAAATATAGTGGCGTGGCTTTCGATAAATGATTATGTTATTGACATGAATGATTCAGAATGATAATGGGGGAGATATGATGTACTTTTTTATCAAGTGCTCCAAAGCTGCGATGAATTTAAGGTTGTCAGCGAATTTTTAGCGATTATCAAATGTCAAGACAAGTGTTCAGTTAATAAAAAATATAAGAGATGCTTTTAAAGACTTTTATCTCAGAAGACTCCAAAGAAGTCTGACAATGAAGTTTTATTCATTGAACAACTGAAAGACCGACAGGACGAAGGTGAAAATCTTTACAACGTTTATTTGCTCGATAGATCAGATAACAAAACCTACAGTATCGAGGCAGTTCCTTGGGATGAGGTCTTAGGTTATGCAGTCGATAAAGGAAGCCTTTCAACGTATGGCAATGTCAAATTTGCGGCGCTGGTGTTGTATGAGATAACGTACTTTGGTTTTTCGGAGGAGCAGATACAGAATACTATCAAAGCTTTTAATGATGAGGAGACACTCTATCCAAAAAGCTGGCAAAAATACCATTAGAACCATATGATTATGAATAGTGATATGAAAGGTGGATATGAAATTGGCAAACGTAAAAAATCAAGAATATACAAAAAGAAATGTTTAAAGACATAGCGATCTTTACGCTTGCCGAACCTGGTGCTATGGGGATGGGCAACCTTATGGAATTTATTACAGCGGAAGGAAAGGAGTTCTCGCTTTTCCTTTTTTCTGAGGAAATGCCATACTCAAAAAGTCAAGGAGTATTTTCCAGCGTTAGATGATTGCTATTGAATGGTCCTGAATCAGATGAATCCTGCAGAACTGAGTTCGTGTTCTATCTCAGTAAGGACGAAAGGAACTTCAAGCACACAAAGCCTCCGAAAAATTATACGCACCTGTATGAAGGTTTTGGAAATCACATATGTATACGTAAAGATTATTATCCTGTGGTCGAGCCGATCATAAGAGATCTTATAGAAAAGAATGAGCTTGTAAATTGGTACACGAGGACTGGAGAAATAATAGACGCAATAAAAACCCTTTACGGCAGAAAAGAAAGAAGGAAAAAAAATGCAATGCGATTAGGAGATTTTTTGGATTGTTTTGACCCCAGCAGTGTAGTAGAGATAGCGTGTAAAGGCGAACCTGTTAGGAATGCACAGTGTCGGCCGCATTATCGGACGACAGATACCCGGCCATAGACTATGCGGTCTTTCCTGGCAGTGTTACTATTAAGGATGATATCGTACATATACCAGTGATTTGAAAATTGACCTGGGGGACGTTCAGAAAGTGTATAAATACTTATTTCTCGCTGAACACGAAGAAAATGGAGCAGTATAATGACCAAAAAGTAGGTGGATATTTTGTCAGAATCGTCGAATTTTTTTAGCACCCAAAAGAATTATACGTCAGACCTGCATTTTTTTCTCTAATAGGATCGTTTGTATATATAATGGGAATACTATAAGGGATAAAACAGCAGGATATAAAAACAAAGAATGCGTTTTTATGCTTGATTTTTTCGAGCGATTGTATTATAATAGCATTGAAAGGAGCTGATAATCGATGATTAAAGTTTTAAAAAATATCTGCCGAAGGCCTTCCACTATACGATGGTAAATGTGAAATCAACTTTATTAACACACAAAGAACAACCTCAGGTGATACCGAAGGAATGTTTAAGCTTTCTTCTTCAAACGCTAACAGGCTGTATACAAATAATATAGAAAGTTTTTTTGGAATCAATGCTTCCGGAAAGACCACAATTTTAAAGGCTTATTTCTTTTGTTTTTTTCTGTTTTAAACAACGGAGCAAATAAATAATATAAAATACTGCGGAATACTTGGGGAAGGCAACGAGCAGAATGAGATTGTTTTTAACATTGTATTTGTAAATTGCAATACTGTAAATCTGCTACACACTGTTATTAAATATGCAGATGAACGCTATACAATAATAGAGGAATATATTAAATCCAGGAAGTTGCTCGCATCTGACAACAAAACAAGCATTTTTGACTTTTCTTCGGCAACAACGATTATGAAAAAAAAAGATGATGAACAATACCTAGTAGACGATATGAGCATTATCGTAGGATACAAAAAAGCAGAAAAAACAACGATCGTATTTACTGATATGCTTGAAATCACGAATATAAACAGACTCAAACTCTTAAAGGAATATCCTCTAAGCGTTCTGTCTTATTTTGATTCCAAGATAGAATATATAAAATACTAGGGAAATCAACGGAAAAACGGTTATATATTTTTAAGTTTCGAGGCGAAAAAGAGAGAATATTATATGATCTTTGCGGAGCTTAATACGTATTTATCTTCAGGAACAATAAAAGGAATAAATGTCTTTGGAAGAGCTATATCTCTTTTTTTGTAACTGGAGGATATCTTATAATTGATGACCTAGAGAACCACTTCAATCATGAGATCGTATCAACGTTGATACGATTTTTTTTCACGGACAAAAAGAGTAAACCCGCATGGGGCAACCCTTGTTTTCTCAACACATTACTCCGAACTCCTTGAACACATAAAAAAAAGAAATGACTGCATTTATATTGTGGAAAACAAGGATAAAATCACAATAACTCCATTAAATGAACGAATGCAGAGAAATGATGAAAATAAAGTACAATCGTTTAAAAGTGGACTCATAGGCAATACTGCTCCCTTCATATGAAGCATATATCCAGCTCAAAAAGAGCATTATAAACAAAGCGGGAGGCAATCGTCCCAAGCCCTGTCAGACCATAGTTTATTCATCGTTCACCTCGATAAGCTTGTGCTACTTGCCGTTTCAGCTTGAAAGCTGATCCATAGACCTGTCGATCATAGCAAGATATTACTCATTGTGTGCTGCCTTCATAATCTGATTGTATTGCTCAAGGCTCATTATAACAACAATTTGCCATTTTCTTACTTTTACCATTCCGCAAATTTCTCTTGTTGCACAGTTTGTAATAAAAATGTGATTATTTTATACTTCTGTTTTGAAAATTGATTCCCGTGGCCTGAATTCCACAACAGTTGACAAAACTGCAAAAATATGATGTAATTTTAAGGTAATAATTTAAGGGCAATGACGCTCCGTGTAATTTTCACGGGGCGTTTTTTTTTTTGGGGGGTGTTTTCTGTGAAAGTCAATAAAAGAATGGCAGAAGTGCGCTCAAAAGCCGCAATATCACCATTTGTGCAGTTGTGGTGTTTCTTCTTATTACGGCTCTTACTTTAATGAGCAGCAGAGATATGACCCAGTGTATCGACAGAGAAAATACCGCACAATCGAACAGGGGAGAGCTTTCTGACCTTGGACAGGAGCTTGCGGACGCTTCCGATTATCTTACCGATGAAGCTAGAAAATTCTCCGTAACAGGGGATATCGAACACCTTTATAATTATTGGTATGAGGTCTATGAGGAAAAAGACTTCGTGATCGTGTTATAAACAGCCTTTCCGCCATTGACCCTCCTGAGAACGAAACTGCGCTTCTTGCGGAAGCCAAAAAGTATTCTGATACTCTCATAAAGACCGAAACAGTGTCAATGAATCTTATGTTCACTGCAAAAAGGGATAACAACAAAAACAGTTTGGTGACAGCAAAGGACGGCAGATTGGCTGAGTATGTTTCCATTGTGGAGAATACGACCCTGCCTGAGGAATACAGTGATCTTAGTCCTGATGAAATGAAGGAACTTTCCCGTGAGATACTTTATGACAGCTTTTTATAACGACTTTCCAAAACTATGATAATGTCGCCTATAGAACGCTTTCGTCAGGCTCTTAATAAACGTCTTGACGCAGAGGTGGAAAGCGCTGCCGCAGGACGTGAAACTGCACTGGTGATACAGCTTGTGTGTTCAGCGAGCGTACTTGTTATTGTGGGCATAGTGCTGATAGTTTTTGAAAGCCTTTATGTCAGACCTATAAACGACTACTCCGAGAGCCTTTCAAAAAAAGCGTAATGAAAATTCTGCCGAATTTGACCTTTCAAACGTCCGTGTGTCCCCAAAGGGAGCATATGAGCTTTTCGTTTTGGCGAGCTTTTCAACCGACTTTCGCAGATACTTCAAAATGAGCTTAAAAAGCGTGAAACAGCCGAGGTGTAAATGTGGCAGGCTAAAGAAGAAGCAGACAGGGCGAACAGCGCGAAAAGTGATTCTGCGGCAAAGCGGCATGAAAGCCTATGAGATAAGCGAGGAGCTTGGCTATTTCAGTGCAGACTATTTCACAAAGGTGTTCAAAGAGATAACTGGCGTTTCCCCCTGCACAATATAAGCAATCATTGTGACTTGGTCTGAAAAAATATGGGGTTTTCTCTGATTTTTAGTGTTTTTATCTTTTGACCCCTGTGCTATACTATAAGCACAGGAGGTGATAGAAATGGACAATTTCGTTATTACCATAGCAAGAGGCTTCGGAAGCGGAGGAAAGCAGATCCGGACTTGCTCTTTCAAAACAACTTGGGATACCTTGCTATGAAAAACCAGATACTCAGCATGGCTTCAAACTACAGCGGAATAAACAAGGATCTGTTTTTTCAGGTGGACGAAAAGCTGAGGGGCTACCACCTTATCAAAAGGCTTATGAAGTCTGCGAATAAGGACGATATCGTTGAGCCGACGGACAAGAGCTTCATTTCTGACGTTAATCTTTACAATATTCAGGCGAAGATAATCAAGGGAGCTTGCCAAGCAGCAATCCTGCATTATCATTGGAAAATGTGCCAAATCACCTGCTGCGTGACTATGACAACACCATAAGCGTGTATATAGAAGCTCCAAGAGCTTTCTGCG
>VOFK01003511.1_pt1 | contig 29177 bp, 39 predicted proteins | sample 5384121 | NCBI WGS metagenome assembly VOFK01 (sample SAMN12384730, study PRJNA508395) | human gut metagenome | isolation source: healthy gut J | host: Homo sapiens | reverse complement strand
ACGACCCTCAAGACAGTTGTATTCAGCGTTAATGAAAAAACTCTGACAGCTGACGATAAGATCATTTCAGCTGCTTCATGCACAACTAACTGCCTCGCTCCCATGGCTGACACACTTAACAAGTATGCAGAAATCCAGAGCGGTATCATGTCAACTATTCACGCTTACACAGGTGATCAGATGATTCTTGACGGTCCTCACAGAAAGGGCGACCTCAGAAGAGCAAGAGCCGGCGCTGCAAACATCGTTCCCAACTCCACCGGTGCTGCAAAAGCAATCGGTCTTGTTATCCCCGAACTCAACGGCAAGCTCATCGGTTCTGCACAGAGAGTTCCAGTTCCAACAGGTTCTACAACAATCCTTACAGCTGTTGTTAAGGGCAAGGACGTTACAGTTGACGGCATCAACGCTGCTATGAAGGCTGCTGCTTCTGAGTCTTTCGGTTACAATGAAGATGCAATCGTTTCTTCTGACGTTATCGGTATGAGATTCGGTTCACTCTTTGATGCTACACAGACAATGGTAGCTAAGATCGCTGATGATCTGTACGAAGTTCAGGTTGTTTCTTGGTATGATAACGAGAATTCATACACAAGCCAGATGGTAAGAACAATCAAGTATTTTGCTGAATTAGGCTAATAAATAACTTGTTTTTAGAAAAGGCTTTGCCATAACGGTAAAGCCTTTTTTGTTTTCATATTTAATAATTGAATTCCCATAAATAAAAGCCTGAGAAATAATTTCTCAGGCTTTTTATGACCAGACCGATAAGCCGGGTTCTGTCGTGTACGGCAATTTATCTAGGCTTACGGTCGCCCGTAAGCTCAAGCCGCCATTACTTTTTATGCCCATCGAGCAAATGTCGGCGTAAAAAGTACCAATAGGCGTTGCATCGGATAGGGTTTACGGCAATACAGTCTCCTGTATTCCGGTGAGCTCTTACCTCGCCTTTCCACCCTTACACGTAAAAAAATGGGCGGTATATTTCTGTTTGCACTCGCCTGGGTCGCCTCCGGCTGCCGTTAACAGCTACCCTGCTCTGTGATGCCCGGACTTTCCTCGTAAACTATATCGTTTCCGCTGCCGTATAGTCTGCTCATTTTAATTGTATAATATTTTTTTAAATTTGTCAACCGGAAATTATGAGTACTTTATCAAATTATGCAGAAGATACTATTAAAATCACAATAAAAATTCTTAAAATCAACTTGACAAATATTTTTTATATTATTACAATAAATTATATATTCAAAAAACAAAAGGAGAACGTTATGAACAAACAAGCAATGTTTAACTTAAGCTACGGTCTTTATATCCTGACCGCAAAGGACAGTCAAAAGGATAACGGATGTATCGTTAACACCGTAATGCAGGTTACGGAAACTCCTAATCAAATAATTGCGGCAGTAAACAAACTCAATTACACTCATGACTTAATTTCCAAAACAGGAGAGTTTAATGTTTCCATATTATCACAGGATTCAAAATTCCAGACATATAAGCATTGGGGATTCCAAAGCGGACGCAATACGGACAAACTAGAAGGTATTGAGTTTAAAAAGGTCGGCAAACGGAATAATTTATACTACCAACGAAACAAATGCGTTTATTTCAGCAAAGGTAATTTCTGTTTCTGATCTGGGTACTCATTCTCTATTTCTTGCCGAAGTTTACAGACGCTGAAATTTTATCAGACAACGAATCAGTCACTTACAGCTATTATCACAAAAATATCAAAGCCTAAATCCGATGCACAGGAAAAGAAAAAAAGGCTTTATATGCAAAGTTTGCGGATATATTTACGAGGGCGAAACTCTTCCGGAAGATTTTATTTGTCCATGGTGTAAGCATCCCGCTTCAGACTTTGAACCTATTAAGTAAATTAATTTTCTTTTTAGTATCAATAGTAAACTTTTGCAGAAATACCGGAATGAATTTATTCCGGTATTTCGTAATAAACTATAAAATAAATAAAAAATTGTCAAACCCCTTGCTTTATCTAAGTAAAAATAGTATAATAGTTAATGTTGGAATGTTATTTTCCGATTAATAATAATACGGAGGTTTTTAAACAATGGCGTTTAAAAGCGAATATTTACAGGGCGTATACGACAAGGTATGCCAGAGAAACAAGGGTGAAGAAGAATTTCTTCAGGCTGTAAAGGAAGTACCTGGAAAGCTTTGAGCCGGTAGTTGAAAAGAGACCTGACATCGTTAAGGCAGGCATTATTGACAGACTGGTTGAGCCTGAAAGATTTATTCAGTTCAGAGTACCATGGGTTGACGATAACGGTAACGTTCAGGTCAACAGAGGCTTCAGAGTTCAGTTTAACTCTGCAATCGGTCCATACAAGGGCGGCTTGAGATTCCACCCGACAGTTTGCGCATCAGTAATCAAGTTCTTAGGTTTTGAACAGATTTTCAAGAACAGTCTTACAGGTCTGCCGATCGGCGGCGGCGGTAAGGGCGGTTCCGACTTTGACCCGAAAGGCAAGTCTGACGCTGAAGTTATGAGATTCTGCCAGAGCTTTATGACAGAACTTTCAAAGCACATCGGTGCTGATACAGACGTTCCTGCCGGCGATATCGGCGTTGGAGCAAGAGAAATCGGTTTCATGTACGGTCAGTATAAGAGACTCCGCAATGAATTTACAGGCGTTCTGACAGGTAAAGGGTCTGTCCTACGGCGGCTCACTTGCAAGAACAGAAGCTACAGGCTACGGTCTTTGCTACTTCACAAACGAAATGCTCAAGTCCATGAAGAATGAAAGCTTCAAAGACAAGACAGTTGTTATTTCCGGTTCAGGAAATGTTGCTATCTACGCTACTCAAAAGGCTACAGAGCTGGGCGGTAAAGTTGTAGCACTTTCCGACTCAAACGGTTACATATATGATGAAAACGGCATCAATCTTGATGTTGTTAAGCAGATCAAGGAAGTTGAAAGAGGAAGAATCAAGGAATATGCTGACAGAGTTCCCGGTTCTGTTTACACAGAAGGCAAGGGTATCTGGGCATTAAGTGCGATATCGCTCTTCCTTGCGCTACTCAGAACGAGCTTAACGGCGACGATGCTGATATGCTTATCAAAAACGGCGTTATAGCTGTTGCTGAAGGCGCTAACATGCCTTCAACTCCTGAAGCTGTTGAAAAGTTCCTTGCGGCAGGCGTTATGTTCGGTCCTGCAAAGGCAGCTAACGCAGGCGGTGTTGCTACTTCTGCTCTTGAAATGTCACAGAATTCCGAAAGACTCAGCTGGACATTTGAAGAAGTTGACGCTAAGCTCAAGAACATCATGATCAACATTTTCCACAACTCATACAATGCTTCTAAGGAATACGGTCTTGAAGGCAATCTGGTTGCAGGCGCTAACATTGCCGGATTTGCAAAGGTTGCAGACGCTTTATGATGTGGCAGGGCGTTTCATATTAATTTGATGATCAACCACAGTATTTAATAAAAAAAACTGACTTCGTACAATAAGCGAAGTCAGTTTTATTTTTGAAAGTTTTTCTTACAATTATTTTAAATTCTTCTTGAATTCAATAAATTCCTCATAAGTTCCCTGACGGTCTATACATCCATCGGGGAGTAATTTCTATAATACGGTTAGCAACAGTCTGAAGAATTTCATGGTCATGGGACGCTAAAAGAATAACTCCTTTAAAGCTTTACCAGACCGTTATTTACAGCCGTTATACTTTCAAGGTCAAGGTGATTGGTAGGTCTGTCAAGAACCAGTGCGTTAGAGCCGAAAAGCATCATTCTTGAAAACATACAGCGAACCTTTTCGCCTCCGGAAAGAACATTTACTTTTTTATATACATCGTCTCCCGAAAACAGCATACGACCTAAAAAGCCACGCAGATAAGTGTCGGTCTCATCAGTGGAATACTGTCTCATCCAGTCAATGATAGACATTTCACAGCCGTCAAAATACTTATTATTGTCAACAGGAAAGTATGACGTTGAAGTTGAAACACCCCATTTAAAAAGTACCCTCATCAGGCTGTTCTTCTTCCATTAGTATTTTAAACAGCATAGTTATTGCCTGTTCGATTTCACTTATAAAAGCGACTTTGTCGGTTCTTCCCAGAGTGAAATTTATATTGTTCAGTAATTTTTTCACCGTCCACAGTTTTTGAAATTCCATTTACTGAAAGGATTTCCTTTCCAAGTTCTCTTTCCGGAGAAAATCCGATAAATGGATATTTTCTGCTGGACGCAGGCATTTCTTCAACTGTAAGATTATCCAGCATTTTTTCTTCTTGAGGTTGCCTGTTTAGATTTGGATTTATTAGCGGAGAATCGTTCAATAAATGCTTTAAGTTCCTTTGATCTTTTCCTCAGCTTTTTTATTCTCTTTGCTTTATCATTCGCTCGCATGAGCTGACTGGATTCATACCAGAATTCGTAGTTACCCACATACATTTTGATTTTAGTATAGTCAATGTCCACAATATGAGTACAAACATTGTTAAGAAAATGTCTGTCATGGGATACTACTAAGACAGTACCGAAATATTCGGCCAGAAAGTCCTCAAGCCACTTTACAGCGTCAATATCAAGATGGTTAGTAGGCTCGTCCAGAAGAATGATATCCGGATTGCCGAAAAGCGCCTGTGCAAGTAAAACCTTAACCTTCTCATTACCGTCCAGCGTGGACATTTGAGGAATACAGAATTTCTTCCGACAAACCAAGACCCTGAATAAGCTTTGAAGCGTCAGATTCTGCCTCCCAGCCGTTAAGCTCTGCAAATTCCGCTTCAAAGTTCGGACGCTAAAACGCCGTCTTCTTCGGAAAAAAGTCTTCTTTTGCATATAAAGCGTCTTTCTGCTTCATTATCTCGTAAAGACGGGCATTTCCCATAATTACGGTGTCAAGTACTGTAAAATTCTTCAAAAGCGAAGTGATCCTGTTTCAGTACAGAAAGACGAGTACCTTTCTGAATAAGAAACTTCACCTGTTGTAGGTTCAAGATCACCGCATAGTATTTTCAAAAAAGTTGATTTTCCACACGTTGGCGCCGATAATGCCGTAGCAATTTCCTCCGGTAAATTTTTAAATCAACGTTTTTTTTAAAAAGCGTAAAGAACCGCCGAATTGCATACTGACGTTTGAAACTGTAATCATTAAATAATTCTCCATTTCACAAATATAATTATTATCGTTATATCATAGATTTTATGGCAATTCAAGGGGCGGCTTTTTTAAAATAAAATTAAGAGCGGCTATTTTATTAATCAGCCGCTCTTAATTATCAAAGAAGAGAGATAAACAGCGAGGATAATAATATGACGATCATACAAAGCCGGACAAATATATTTTATCATTATGCGATAAAGTGTTCTTGGACTTGAATTTGCATTAGTTCTATTTCATCTTCAATATATTTTGCCTTAACAACAAAAACCAATGAGTATACGTCATAAGCGCAACAACAGGCATCATTATATTATTGTTACAAAAAGTCAAAGAAATCAAGCATCTGCATTTTAAAAATCGTAAAATCTGACCATATACTGTAACCGAAAATAGAAACCATACCCAAAAGGAATGAAATACTAGAACTTAACGTTTCTATGGGTTTTAAATTATTGGCTGACAATAGCAAAAATAAGAGAGCCAAATTCCGGGCAACTGTACTCAATGGCCTGAAAACTGGGGCATAGTGTAGATTGAAGCTACACTACCAACGTCATTAAGGGCTTTAACCTCCAGTTGCAAAGGGGGTCTGTCCTAAATTTTTGTGTAAACGCTAAATTGTGGTGCAAAATAGAGCAAAAAATATTTTAAGGCGGGAGCGGCGCAAGCTGCTGCCGCCTTGATAAAGAAAACCACCGGCAATGCCGGTGGTACCAAAAAGCTTTAGCTATGCATAGAAAAAATATCCTCCTTTGATAAAATGAAGATGGTCTGCCAACCAAGAACAAAAAATCAAAGGAGGAATCAAGTCCAAATGAAACTTGATGTCAGTAGTTTAGCACACACGAAGTGGGAATGTAAATATCATATTGTATTCGCGCCGAAATACAGGAGACAGGTGATATACGGAAAGATCAAGCAGGATATCGGACAGATGCTCAGAAAGCTGTGCGAATATAAGGGTATAACCAGATGTTCCACGTCAATTTTGACACGTCGGCGGACAAGTTCCAGAATTACTACAAAGACCTGTCCCAGCGCGTCAAGGCGCGGGAGGTCGATCTGCTCATCGTGGTCAATATGTTCCTGACAGGCTTTGACGCGACAACGCTCAACACGCTCTGGGTGGACAAGAAATCTCAAGATGCACGGCCTCATTCAGGCGTTTTCCCGGACGAACCGGATTCTGAACTCCGTCAAGACCTACGGCAATATCGTCTGCTTCCGCAATCTGCAAAAAGCCACCGACGACGCGATCGCGCTTTTTGGCGACCGCGAGGCCAGCGGCGTTGTGCTGCTCAAGGGCTATGATGCGTACTATGACGGCTATGAGGAAAACGGCAAGGCTGTTCCCGGCTACCGGGACTTGATTGACGAGCTATCAAGCGAGTTTCCGCTCGGCCAGCCAATCACCGGCGAGCAGAAGCAGAAGGATTTTATCAAGCTCTACGGCAATATCCTGCGGCTAAAAATATCTTACGCGCATTTGACCAGTTTGCCGGGCATGAGCTTCTCATGGAGCGGGATTTTCAGGATTACCAGAGCGTGTATCTCGATCTTTATCAGGCGTATCGCCCGAAAACAGATGGGGACAAAGAAAACATCAACGATGATATTACGTTCGAAATTGAACTCATCCGGCAGGTGGAGATCAACATTGACTACATTCTGATGCTGGTCATGAAGTACCATGAATCGAACTGCAAAGATAAGAGCATCCTGGGAACCATCGACCGGGCGATTGACTCCAGCATCCAGCTGCGCAGCAAAAAGGACCTGATCCACGGCTTTATTAGTACGGTCAACGCCGCAACGGATGTTGACCGCGATTGGCAGAGTTATGTGCAGCAGCAAAAACAGCAGGAGCTGGAGCAAATCATCGCAGAAGAAAAGCTGAAGCCCGCGGAGGCGCAGCGCTTCGTCGCCAACGCGTTCCGCGACGGCACGCTCAAAACGACCGGCACGGATATTGACCAGATCCTGCCGCCTGTCTCCCGCTTTGGCGGCGGCAACCGCACGGAAAAGAAGAAAACGATCATCCAGCGGCTTGCGCAGTTTTTTGAAAAATACTTCGGAATTTAGTGGGTTCACGCCGACTTGCATTCCAGTACGCTTTGGGGTATACTGCAAGTAGAAAGACTAAACGGGGAGGTGTCAATATGTGTACGCGCAATCAAGCGCTTGAGATTTTGAAAAGCGTCTATCACGCCTGTGATCCAATTCTAGGGCACAGCATCCACGATGCAATTTTGTACGGATCCTATGCCCGCGGCGATTTTACCGCGGAGTCGGATATTGACATTCTCCTGACCGCAGATTTGACGCAGGAACAGATCGCGTCGCAGCGGCGTGCGGTTTCTGGAGTAGCAAGCACACTCAGCCTTGACCACGACATCACGGTTTCTGTCCACGTTGTGCCACTGGCACAGTTCCAGCGGTATGTGGATTTCCTGCCGTTCTATCAGAACGTGCTGAAGGAGGGGATTCGCTATGCTTCCTGAACAAGCGATTGAAATCTCCAAGGTTCGCTTTGACCACGCAAAGGAATGTCTGCGGGACGCAAAGCTGCTGCTTGCAGGCGAAAGTTACCGCAGTGCGGCAAACCGCGCATACTATGCGATTTTCCACGCTATGCGCGCCGTTCTTGCGCTTGACGGCGTAGACATGAAGCACACAGCGGAATCATTTCCAAGTTCCGGAAACGGTATATCAAAACCGGCGTGTTTGACGCCAGCTTATCTGGGCTGATTTCTGAGCTTTCCGATGTCCGTGAGGGTAGCGATTACAACGATTTCTTCATCGTTTCCAAGGCGGACACCGCCGAGCAGGTGCAGTCGGCAGGAACGTTTTTTGACGGCGGTAGAAACCTATCTGTGGACAAAATATTGAGTCTGTACGTCACCTGACCCAAACCGTGACCCAGACTGGGCAAAAACGCGATGGACGCAATGGAAAGAATCCTATAAAAGCAGAATTTTTTCATCTAAAATATTTGCATATTATAATTAAAATACAGAAAAACACGAACAGATGGCTCTTGACGTGCATGGGGTCACAGGTTCGAGTCCTGTACTGTCCACCATATAAAAACCTTTGAAACCGCAATGGTTTCAAGGTTTTTCTTTATCCTAAAAACAATGTTTAGCCTTATTTTTAGCCTTGCGGCATAAAAAACACGGACCAGTGCAGGCACCGGGTCCGTTAAAACCAAGATTGTTTTTATGCTGTGTTATCAGTATAGCAGAATCGGACGAGAAAATCAATCGCAAGGTTTTATTCTCCCTGCAGAGTTTGAATGTACTGCTCCATTCGGTCGGCGCTGGCCTTCTTCATCTGATTTGTCGCATGCGCGTACACGTCCAGGGTGAACGCTGCTGTCGCATGGCCGAGGTTTTCCTGAACCGTTTGGATATCGTCGCCATTTTTGATAGAGGCAACGGCGTAGCTATGACGAAGATCATGGAAGCGCATGGTCTCCATTCCGATTGACTTGACGATCCGTTTGAAGCAGTCATAAACAGTGCGGTGTGACAGAAAGCTGCCTGCCGCATTGGTAAACACCAGATTGTGTACATTATCCCAAGCAGACCCGGCATAGGCAGCCATTTTCTTTCTGCTTGTCCTGCTGCGCACGGAACAGGGCACAATACTCTGCGGGACGGCCAGGACGCGCCCCTTTCCGTTTTTCGGTGTGGAAAAAGTAATACTGCCTCGCCCTTCTTCTGCTCCTGCCGTGCCTGCTGACGAACGGAAATCGTTCCATTCGTAAAGTCAATGCAGTCCCAGGTCAGGCCTTACAGAAGCTCGCCCCTCCCGCATGCCGGTAAAGAGGGGCGATTTTATAAAGCAGTTCATGCGGGTGCCCATCGATCGCGCGAAGAAACGAAGCTGCGGCATCATCATCGAAAACCGTCATCTCTTTCCCTGACGACCTTCGGAAGACTGCATGCGTCAGCAGGATTCTGCCGAATATCTCCATTCGCAACCGCCTGCTGAAGTGCTTTGTGCAGAATTCCATGGATATTCTTGATTGTCTTCGGCGAGAGCGGTTCTGCATTCTTTTTGCCTGGCCGCAGCAGATCGTTGTAGAACGCCTGGATCTGCTGCGTCTTCAGCGCGCACAGCTTGACTGCACCGAGGTTTGGCGTCAGATACAGTGCAATGCTGCGGCGATAGAGATAGGCCGTGGAGGGCTTAATGCCCTCCAGATAATTGTCCGACCAGCTCTGAAGCCATTGCGCAACGGTCATGGCAGACGGCTCAATATATGAACCGCTGTCAATCGCCGCAGTTGCCGCTTTCAGCTTTTGCAGCACTTCTTTTGCGTTTTCCCGGTGATGGAGTGCTGCTTCTGCTTCCCGGTACCGGGATCAAATCCGGCTGAGTAGCGGCCTGCCAGCGTAAGTATATGTTTTACCGTCCCGTGTAACAGAAATTTTCCGCACAGAGCCGTTTCCATTTGCATTTCTTTTCATGTCGTAGTCTCCTTCCTGCGCAGGCCGCTGCCCTGCGTTTTATGCGGCGTGCAAAAATTCTTTTATAGCGTCAGACGGAATCAGAATCCTCCGACCGATTTTTATGGCGCGGAGGCGTCCACTGCGCACCAATTCGTATGCACTTCCACGGCCAATACGGAGAAGCTCTGCAGCTTCTTCGACTGTCAGTGTAAGCTTTGGCAAGACATCTGTATTGACGTTCATGTTGTTTCCTCCTCAAATTTGCGAAGTACCCACTGCCTTGAAAGAGCGAAGGGTAGTTTGGCATCCTCTAAAATATGATTCATCGCGACTTCCTTTGAAGCCCCTTTTCTGGATTCCCGAATGATATCGATCCCTATGGACGCAGCATATGCAAAGACTAAATTTTTAATTCGCCCTTTTCATCGTCGGTCAAAGCAACATTCTTGTGGGCCGCATAGAATTTTTCTATCTGAAGCACATGGTTTTCTTCCGTGATCCGGGCTGTGTTACCCAGCCACCGTGCAACTTCCTCCCGATATGTCGCTTTGTCCGAGCTCATGCGCTCGTAGAAGTCCTTTCTGCGGCGCAAAACATACTCAGCCTCTTTGTTTTTGAAGACCCCTCCTCCCTTCTGATAGTGTGCGTCGGAATTATAACGAAACAGCACGCCGCAGTCCGGATCGGATGTATTTGCCATCATATCAAGGATGTCCAAATGATTGCCTGCATCAAATTTCTGAACCCGGTTCAGCCTCCGGGTAATACCGGCTCTGCGTCCCGCAAGTGTCTGGGAACTCATCTCCAAAAACATGAACCTGCAGAGTCTCGTTGAAATCCAGCCGTTTCCTGCCTATACATTGAATGAGTGTAGTCTGGTTATCAGCTGCAAGGACAATGTGCCTGAGTTTTTTATCGTGGATATTGACTCCGCAATCCAGAACCGTCGTGCAAAGCATGACCTGCTCGTCAAAAGCGCTCCTCCCGACAGAGTTTTTCCCACTCCTCTGACTCTTTGCTGTCTGCATCAAGATAGGCTGCACAAATTTTATGTGCCTCACACAGACAATTCTTCAGCAGCATACCCTTCTGTTTATTCTCGCAGAATATTAACCACTTCGCGTCGGGATTTTCTTCGATTTTTGGGATATTGCAAAGATCCAGTTGCACATAATCTTGATCTTGCCGTAGTTGAAGGTTTGCATTCTCCAACATAAGCTCCAAACAAAGAGCCTGGCGTTTTACTAGCTGCCATATTTGCTCTTGGCCAGCAGAGTTGAACGATGCGTCCATTTGCAACCTAGTCAACGATTCCAGAGGAGCTCAGAGTGCGCCCCAACACTTTCTAACACATGTCATTGTCAGAAATGCGTCATGGACTTTTGCAAAAAGATGGTCGTAGACATTTCGGAGCAGTCCATCCAGGAAAATGTCGACTGCAGATCCGTATTGAATCTGCTTGCAATAATACAGGATAAATTGGCTCCGTGATAAGTCGTCAAACATTTCGTCAATCCGCTTTTGAATCTTTTTAGCAGCATACTCTCGTACAGATTCTATCGATTTCACATCTAAAAAATTCCAATAAAACCGATATGCTTCACGAAGGCTGTCCCCTTTCCTTGTTATTGTTAGATCGAGTTGATTCAAAAGCCATGTTTTATAATATGGCAAGGCTGACTCGTCATATTTGCGTTGATTTTTAACTGCACCGGGCAGTCAAAGTAGTGCTTGAGCATCTTGTCATTATCTGAACATTTTTCATCATGAATTTGAATTCGACAATCAAATTCATGCTTTGAACTAGCGGCGAATTCCCTCGCTATATATCTCTTTTCGTTTTGATAGCAAATCTGAACGGAGATTGCTCAAGTCCGTGCTGTTTGGAGCTGGTTCGGCATTCTTGGTTAAATCCATTGGCCACGCTTCTTTGCGGTCTTGTATGGATCGGCGAATCTCATTTGCAAGTGGCAAAGCGGTGCACAGGATATCAATAGCTTGATCTGCCGACATGTTTTTTATATCATTCGTTGTTCTGTCAAAGTTTTCTATGTCAGACGGTCTTGAAACCCTTGCAGCAAACGACAGGATATCTGCGGCGTATTAAGATAAACATAATCAACATAGTCTAACGGTTCTGATGTCAGCAGTTTTTGCTCAAGTTTCTCTGTTAGCTTGGCAAAAGTACGCTGTTCCAATACTCCGCGGGTTTCACGCTGCCGCGCATTTGGGGAAAGTTCATCCTGCGCAATAATAATCGTTCGGTAGAGATCTTCGACTTCAGGATAAATTTTCATCCATTTTGAGCCAGAATCTTCTGGCTTGGAGTCTTCTGACTTAGTAAGTTCATAAAGAAGTCCAAAACGAATTGGGTCACACTCGTCCGTGAGGTGATCTTTACTCGGAGAATCGGTAATTACCCCCAGCGCATAGCAAATTGTCGCCATAGCGGTTGTACGATCATGTTTTTTCGGCAGCTCATTTACAAACTGCGAGCCAGATTTATCAAATGGAAGTTCTCTTTCATAAGTTATTGGGTAGCCAGAGTAATTGTTCGATTTATTTTCCATAGTTTCTCAGCACCTTTCCTATTTCAGTATATCATAGAAACCAGTGCCAGGAAAGATATACCGAAGCTGCCACATGTCATATTCCTGCCATTTGGCAGCTTGCTAATAAATTATAAATGACACAAGGAACGCCTGCCAGATACGGCAGGCGTTCTGATTTTGGAATATACGGTCAACAAATGGCAGAAAATCTGTGTTAATGTTTAACAAGGAACGAACACAATAGTAGGACTCAGAGGAAGCGTCATACCAAGCGCTTCCTCTGGCGAAAGCGTACAGTACCCATAATAAAGCAAAAAAGAGGTTCGCAATATATGAAAATGAAAGAAAGTAAAACAACTATGATATCTATAAAATATACACAGCAGGATAAAGAATATTTGCTTGCTGCGGCTCAAAAGGCGGGATGCTCTTTGAGCGAGTATATCCGCGAAAAATCCTTACAAGGCGATGCAATTCTGCTCAAAAAGCACGATCAGATTTTTTACCGTCAATTGTGCAGACATAACATGATTTTTGAAGGATGCAGGACTTTCTGCGGAGCAGCATGCATCCTTTGAAGCATGGGAGGTAGCAACATGGCAGTCCTTAAAATAAAGTCCGTCCCTCAGAAATATACAGACGAGCTTGCTTACCAGCAGCTTCTGGATTACATCATGCGGCCAGATAAAACGCCAGATCACTATATCGGCGGATTCGCAGTGCATCCACAATATGCAGCGGAGGAAATGCAGTTGGTCTCTCAGGCATATCATCAGGATCGCGGGGTTCGTCTCCGTCACTGGATCATCAGTTTTGAGAAGCATGAGCTTGCAGACGCTTGGCACGCAAATCAGTTTGCGCAGATGGCGTGCAGATTTTATGCAGATACATATCAAATCGTCTATTCCGTCCATGAAGATGCCGAGCATTTGCATGTTCATTTTGTAATGAATATGATTTCCTATCAAAATGGAAAGCGATACTCCGGGCAGAAGAAAGATTTTTACGACTATCTGAAATATCTTCAAGAAATCGCAGATTTGTTTGGCACATATATCATTCGCGTCAAGGACGATTCATCCAGCCAGAATACTTCACCTTTTGCCGCAAATGGCAGGCTGCGGCCTTTTGGGCAAAAAGATAGGCGCGTGTGTTCTCCCCGTGAAGGTGGAGATGCTCACGCTGACCGTCTGTAATCAGCAGAATCGGAGCATCTTTTGGGAAAATCTTCTGCGCGCTCCAGCAAGTCGATTCCCCGGCTGCAGCTGTGTACCTCCCCCCGTCCCTGCACATGGACGGCTTCTGCAAAAAGGCTGTCCGGACGCACGACGCCCTGATCGTAGGCAACTGCATCGCAGAATACCAGACGAACAGCGTGAACGCTCCGCGCCGCACTGTAGCTGGCAATCGCGCCCAAGGCTGCGGCAAGGAGTGAACGCGGCATATACACGAACAGGATCAGCATAATAAACTGGAACACGTCCGTATAAATGACGCCGAACAAGCCGGATGTAGCCGTATAGACAATAAATACCGCGCAGGCAATCAAGGCCCCCATTTCATAGGAAATGCCGATCTCGCCGCCGAGCATGTTGATAATTGTGGCTGTCGCCGTGACCTGTGAGGCAACCGTCCCCATCATGGTAAACGCAATCAGGCAGCCCAGTACAACCTTGGCGATCCTACCGAAGCGCTGCTCAAACAGATCCGGGATAGACGAGACATGAAATTTCGTACCGATGTCTGAAATACGTCCGGCAAAGCCGGAAAAGATAAACATGCCGAGCAGATACGGTAGCGCCGTCATAATCGCCTTGAAGCCGCTCGAATACGCGACGCCCGCGCGCCCCATCAAACCGCTGCCGCCGATGATAGTTGCACAGACGGTGGCCATCAGGACCAGCGGCCCAAAGAAGCATCCGCCAAGATAATAATCGTCCATGCTCCTGACCTTTTTAACCACAACAAGGCCGATGAGCACCATCGCGACCAGATAAACGCCGACAATCGTCAGATCGATCGCATGAATTTCGTTGTGAACCATGTGTGTCTCCTTTCCTTCCGGCAGGCAGACACCCGCCGGATCATGTTGTTTTGTTGCAAGAATTGGGCGACAGCCTCCCGTGCCTCCTGATCGCCCACAAAAAATAACAAGGTCACCGCCGCAGAAGCTCTGCGTACGGCCCGGCGAGATGCTCAGCGCCTCCGCGCGTCCGATTGCAACGACGGTCGCGCCTGTTGCCTGCCAGAAATGGAGCGAGCCGAGGCTCTTTCCCGAATCCGGCCAATCCTGCGGGATACGGCAGGAAAAGCTCTGCATCTGCTCTGAGCTTGGCACCGGCTGGATGGAATCGTCGAGAATGCTGCCGCACAGCTCCGACACCTGCCGCGCCACGGCCTCCTGCTGGGCAAGCAGCGCGCGCAGCCGCTGCTTTTTCTGCCGCAGCTCGATCTTGCCGCCGACTATCTGTAAATAGCGCCTTGCGTTGCCGGCAGAGCGCACATATATGCCGCTCTGTTCCTTCACGCTCACGACCTGCATGTCGCGCAGTAGCTGAACCGCCTTGCGGATGGTCTCCGGGGAAACCTGATACTCCGAGGACAGCTTGGAGCGGCCGGAAAGCTTCTCTCCCTCCGCAAACTGCCCTCTGCAATCCTTCCGGCAACGGAGACCGCAATCCGCATATATTGCGGGAGCTCCTCATTTTCCATATCTGAACCCCCTCCTTTTGCGCAAATTACGCAGATTTTATTTAATTATAGCAACTGGCAACTTGTATTTTAATATAAATTTTCAGTTTTTCGAGGAAAGGCTGGCCGCCGGACAGGACTTGTCCGGCGGCCAGCGCTTTATGCTTACAGATTTTGATATTCAGCCGGCGAAAAGACCACTGATTTTCCGGAACACGCGGCAGAAATATTTTTCATCCGCATAGCCGACCAGATGGGCGATTTTTGACACGCGGTAATCCGTTGTTTTCAGCAGGATCTTCGCCTTCTCCACGCGCGTCTCCGCGAGGAAATTCATAAGGCCGACATGATAGCGCTCCTTGAACGCGCGCGACAAATACGACGGGTTGCGGTAATACCGTGCAGCCAGCGAGGAAAGCGACAGCTGTTCGGCATAGTGCAGCTGGATCTCCTGCCGCACCTGCGTGCAGACGTCGTCGTCCTGTCCGGACGTATCCGGCTTTCCGGCAAGCGCACCGGCTTGCTCCAGCAGATACGCGTTCAACTGTTGTGGATCCAGTCTCAGCTGCTCATCCAGAACCGGCAGCAGCGCCTGACTTGGCAGAAACGCCGCCCGCGTGCGAACCGGCTGTGGGTTGGCCTGCAGATAGCGGCTGCAGCGTTCGCACAGTGCCTCCCACCACGTCTGTAGGCTCTGCAGCGTCAGCGGCAGGCCGCTCAACTGCTCCAGACAGGAACGCAGACAGGCCTGCACCTGCTCGCGCGAGCCATGCGCGGCGGCTTCAAAAACGAATCCGGCAGGACAGGCAGCTGCCCGGCACAGCTGTCTGTCTGCTCTGTCAGGCAGGCGGACTGCGTCTGCGCGATGAGCGCCTGCCCAGCCGCGCTCAGACTGGCGCAGTCCCACACGGCGTTATACTGCAGCGTGTAACGCGGCAGCAGGCCAAAGGTCTCGCGCAGGATAGCCAGCACCTGACCAGCGGCCTGTTCCTGCTGCTTTGCGCTGCCGGCCAGAAGCAGATACAGCAGATTCTGGCTGCCGACGCCAATCAGCACGTGACCGCGGCGGTTCTTCGCCAGAAGCTCTCGCAGCGCAGCGGTAATCTGCTTCTTCTCTGCTGTCTCGGCGCCGCTGAGCACGTGGACGCAGAACAGATTCAAGACCATCAGGCCCGCCGGACTCGGCAAGAACTGTGCCGCCGGACTGTTTGCAGGGAGCTCGGCATCCCCCCTCGGCACACAGCGCAAGCAGAATTCGCTCGTCCGCGTCCGGCACCTGACGGTCATCCGGCTTCGGCGGAGCCGGAATGCGCAGCTTTTCCGCGGCGCGGCGCAGAACGGCGTCCAGCTGTGCAGGCTGGATGGGCTTGAGCAGATAATCCAGCGCACCCAGCCGCATGGCGGAAATGGCATATTCAAATTCATTGTAGGCGCTGATAACAATCACCTGTGCCTGCGGCTGGTTCTGATGGAGCCACTGCATCAGCTCAAGTCCGTCATGCTGCGGCATGCGGATATCCGTGATGATGATCTGCGGGCGGCTGCGCCGCAGGCAGGTAATGGCCTGCTCGACCGTCTCCGCCTCCAAAACCTCATCAATATCATAGAGCGTCCAGTCTGCCAGCAGACGGATCGTGCTGCGCGCGGGCTGCTCATCGTCAACAATCAGTGCCTTCATGCTCGTTCTCCTTTCTCGGCAGGCGGAGCGTCAGAAGAAACCCGCCGCGCGGCCGGTTCTGCACGTCAATTGCGGCGCTCTCGCCATAATACAGCCGTAGGCGCGCACACGTGGTGCAGATACCGATATGATCGGACTGGCGCAGGTCTGCACCGGCGTCTGCAAGCTCCGCGCGCAGCCGCTGCAAAGACGCTTCGTCCGCACCTGCGCCGTTATCCTCGACTGTGATTGTAAGCATTGGGCCGTCGGCGCTGACTGTGAGCAGCAGAAAGCCGTTTGTCCGGTTTTGCAGATGGCCATGGACGAAGGCGTTTTCCACCAGCGGCTGCAGCAGCATCTTGGGCACCGGAAGCTCCAACAGCTCCGGCGGAGCCTGGACAGAATAGACAAAGCGATCCGGGAAGCGAAGCTTCTGAAAGTACAGATAGTGCTCGGCAAACGCAATCTCCTGCGACAGAGGCACCTGCGAGCTTTCAAAATCCATGCAATACTGCATCAGACTTCCGAAGCCCGCCAGCTGGGTATAGATTTCGCGGTTGCCCGCCTGCAGTGCGCTGACGCCGATAGACTGGATGGTGTTGTTGATAAAATGTGGGTTGAGCTGGGCCTGCATCGCCAACAGCTGGCTGCTCTTATTGCTGAGTTCAAGCTGATACCGCTGTAGGATCAGTGCATTGATATTATCCATCATTGTCTGGAACTGTGTGATCAGCCGGCCGATCTCATCAATGCGGGTTGTGGAAATCGGATCCGTCATATCGCCCTGTCCGATCCGCTCCATATGCTGCACCAGACGGACAATGGGCGCGGTAAAAGCGTGCGCTGATGATAAAAAGCGCAGCGGAGGCCACCAGCAGGACAATAAAGGCAATCAGCCACGTGAGCCGAATCAGCTGCGTCGTCCCGGCGCTCAGGACAGCCGCCGGTGTGATCTTCAGCAGATACAGCGTGCCGCATTCGAGCGAAAGCGGCGAATAAAAACAGCAGCTGCGTTGCGCGCTGGAGCTGTCTGTCAGCTCAATATGGCCGCCTGTGTCTGGCAGCGCTTCAACTGTCTGTGCGGTCAGGCAGGACGGCGCATCCGGAGCAAAGACAGGCGTCCCATCGGACAGCAGCAGACAAACAGTCTCCTGCGCATTTGTCTTGAGCTTCTGCATGACGGAATCCAGATAGTCCGTCGTCAGATCGATATCGATCTGGCCGATATATGTATCCTCCGGCACGCGCCAAAGCGTGCGGTGCAGTGAGACAACATCCTGCGGCTGCTGACGCTTGACAGTATCGACGCCGTAGTTGGAGCTCTGGTGCAGAGGCTCAATCCAGAGCTGATGCTGCTCCGGCGCAGCATCCACATTGCTTTTGGAAAACACGGAGGAGCGCACCAGATAGCTGGCATGCTGGCTGTCCGCGTACAGATGCGCCTGATAAATGGTCGGGTCGGAAACAGCTGAAGCCTTAAGCGTGAGATTCACATAGGAATCAAGCTCATAGCCCGGCGCGCTGTCCGTTGACAGGCGCTGATAGAGCGCGGAATTGGAATACGGAACGAGCAGAAGCGTCTCGACGTTGTGCAGATAATTTTCAAGATTCTGCGCGCCCTGATACACCAGATTCTCCGACGTCGCGATGACCGTGCCGCGCGCGTAGCGCTGCATCATTCTCGAAATCAGCACCGTCAGCGACAGCACAATCGCGCAGATAGCCGCAAACAGCAGCAGCCACAGCTGCCAGCGCAGACGTGAACGCACAAATTGCCGCACAGACGGTCTGTCGGCAGATGGATTTTGGAGCCATGGCAAAAGCTCCTGTTCGTGCATATTTTTTTAGATTATAACATGAGTGGTAAAAAATAATCCACCAACTTTGTCAAAAATCGTGGGTGTTTATTTTTTGGTTGGCCGGATACAATGGAGCCAGCCCAGATGAGAAGGAGCGCGATGCCAGTATGAAAACGCATAAAGGACGGGTTCTGCAGAGCAGACTGGAGGGCGCTGTGTTTATCGGCCCTGCGCTGCTGGCGTTCTTGCCGGTTGTTGCGATCCCGTTTCTCTATTCCGTCGTTCTGTCTGTTATGGAATGGAACGGCATTTCCGATGAAATTACGTTCGTCGGGCTCAAAAACTACATTCGGATTCTGACAACAGACGCAGACTTCAAGCACGCCTTCTGGTTCACGGTGCGCATAACGGCAGTGTCCGCCGTTATCTCCAATATCCTAGGTCTGTTTTTTGCTGCGCTTCTGACGAAAAAGCTCAAAATCCGCAACTGGGGCCGTACGGCGTTGCTGCTGCCGAATATCATGAGCGGCGTTATTCTCGGCTATATCTGGCAGTTTATCTTTACCCGCGCATTCCCCGCGCTGGGTGAGCTTCTGGACTGGGGCGTATTCCAGCAGAGCTGGCTCGGCACGCCGCAGACAGCCTTCTGGGGCATCGCCATCGTAAGCATCTGGCAATGGACCGGCTACACCATGATTATTTACGTCGCTGGCATCAACTCCATCAGCGCGGATGTGCAGGAGGCCGCCATGCTTGACGGCGCGACGGGTCTGCAGAAATTTTTTCCGCGTGACGCTGCCGCTTATCATCATGCCTTCCGTGACCATCTGCCTGTTCTGGACGATCACGCGGGCGTGCACCATGTTCGATCTGCCGTTCGCACTCACCGCCGGAGGCCCGTTCCGCTCGTCGGAGACTATCGCCATGAATATTTACACCGAAGCCTTTACCAGAAATAATTACGGACTCGGCTCGGCCAAGGCGATGCTGTTCTTCGCGGCGGTTCTGATTGTCGCCCAGCTTCAGGTATTTGTTACCTCGAAACAGGAGGTGCAGGCATGACAACACGTAAAAACAAAGCAGCGCGCCGCAAACGCCGCGCTTACGATCTTCCTGCTCACCGTCAGTATCATCGTGCTCAGCCCCCTGCTGCTGGCGCTGCTCAATTCGTTCAAAACGCTCTCGGAGATCACCTATGACGTGGCCGCCCTGCCGGAAACCTGGCAGACAGCCAACTATGAACGTGCATGGGACAGCCTGAATTTCCCGCGGCGCTGCTTAACTCGCTGCTCGTAACAGTTCTGAGCAATGCGGGCGTTGTGCTCATCTCCTCCATGGCAGCATACCGCATCGTCCGCCACCCCGACGCGCAGCAACCGTGCGCTCTACAAGATTTTTCTGGCCGAAATGATTCTGCCGTTCCAGGTGGTCATGATCCCGCTGACCATCGTAATCAAAAAAATGGGACTGATCGACTCCATCGCAGGCGTTGTGTTTGCCTACCTCGGCATGGGCGTCGCCATGGGTGTGTTTACCTACTGCGGCTTTATCAAGACAGTTCCGCGCGACATTGAGGAGGCTGCCCGCATCGACGGCTGTACGGAGCTCGGCACGTTCTTCCATGTGGTCTTCCCGCTGCTGCGTCCGACGACCTATACGCTTATCGTCATCAATACCTTCTGGTTCTGGAACGATTTCCTGCTGCCGAAGCTGATTCTTTCCTCGGAGCAGCTTCGCACGATCCCCATCGCGATTCATTCGCTTATGGCCAGTATATCATGCAGTGGGATCTGGCGCTGCCGGCGCTGATGATGGCGATTCTGCCGGCCTCATCGCGTTTTTGGCCATGCAGAAAAATAATATCGTCGCCGGACTGACAGCCGGTGCAGTCAAGAGTTGATTCCGCGTAAGCGAAACAATAAAAATCATACAGGAGGAACTTCAAGTGAAAAAGATTCTTGCCCTCGCCCTTTGCGATGCTTCTGGTGCTGGCCGTGTTTGCCGGCTGCGCCGCCAAGCAGACGACACAGCAGACGGCCGACACCCGGCTGACGCTCCCAAGTCCGACCCCGCCGCAGACGCCGCCTCCGACACCGAACAGCCCGCAGCCAGCGGAGAAAAGAAAACCGTAAAGATCTTCCAGTATAAAGTAGAAATCGCCGATCAGCTTCTGGCGCTCGCCGACGAGTACATGCAGCTGCATCCGGAGATCAATCTGGTTGTCGAATCCGTCGACTCCACCGACTATAACACGTTGCTCAAGACGAAGTTCGCCAGCGGCGAAGCGCCTGACATCTTCAACAATCAGGGCTACACCGAATTCGAGCTCTGGCAGAGCAAGCTTGAGGATCTGAGCGATCAGCCCTGGGTCTCCAACATGGCCGAATTCACAAAGGAAGGCATCAGCGACGCCGACGGCAAGATCTACGGCCTGCCGCTCTACCTTGAAGGCTACCAGTTCTGCTACAACGTCAAGCTCTTTGAAAAGGCCGGCATCACCGAGCTGCCGCGCACACTCGACGAGCTCGAGGCTGTCTGCACACAGCTTGAGGACGCGGGCATCCCCGCCATCATTAACTCCCTTGGCAGCTGGTACAACATGGGCGTGTTCGGCGCGAATGTTGCCGTTGCTCATCAGCCGGACGTCAAGGCCTTTATCGAAAACGTCACAAACGGTACCGAGAACTTTGAAACCAACGAGGTCTTCAACGAGTGGGTAGATCTTGTCGATCTCATGCTCCGCCATACCTATAAAGATCCTCTGACCACCAGCTTCTCTGACCAGATTTCCCGCATGGCCAACGAAGAGGCCGCCATCACCCTCTGCAACAACGGCGCATGGCTGAGCTTCATGCAGATCAATCCTGATATCGAGGTTGGCTACTTCTCCATTCCCATCAACAACGATGCAGATTACAATGACGTTCTGTTCGCGGGCGTCAGCACATACTGGGTCGTGAACAACGAATCCGAGTCGAAGCAGGAGGCCAAGGAGTTCCTTGACTGGCTGACCTCCAGCGAACGCGGCCAGTATTATTTGGTGCAGGAATTCGGCTTCGTCAGCGGTCTGACCAGCATTCCGGCTCCCAAAGAATACGTCGGCCCGCTGAGCGCAGCTGTTGCTGAAGCTGTCGCAGCTGGTAAGACGCTTGGCTGGGAATGGCCCCGCTATCCCGCCGGCATGACCGAGGAATTCGGCGTCGGCATCCAGAAGTACGCCTCCGGCGCGTGCACCAAGGAGCAGATGCTCGAAGGCTTTACGCAGTCCTGGCACAATCTGGCCGGTTAATGAAAACAAGCACTGGCCGGCGAAAGCCGGCCAGTTTTTTATCAAAACAGGAGGAAATACACATGATTATTGAACAATTTGGCTGCATTCCCTTCGGCGGCGATTACTGCCCGGAGCAGTGGGATGAGGCAACGTGGCAGGAGGACATCCGCCTCATGCAGGAGCTCGGCGTCAATACGGTGACAATCAACGTACATAGCTGGGTCATGAACCAGCCAGCCGAAGGCGTATTTGATTACAGCAAACTTGATAAAATTGTCGATCTGTTGACAGACGCTGGCATCCGGATCATTATGGGCATTTGCAGCTACAACGGCTGTTCCCAACTGGATGGGCAAAAAATACCCCGAGATCATGATGACGGACATCAATGATCTGCATTACACAACCGGTCGCCGCGAGATCTACTGCACCAACAGCCCGGATTACCGCCGCGAGATCAAAACCGCGGTCGAGCATCTGGCCGAGCACTATCAGAACAATCAGAACATCAAGCTCTGGCACATGGCAAATGAGGTTGGCATCGTCTGCTACTGCGACAACTGCGCAAAGGCCTATCGCCGGTACCTGCGGAAGAAATTCGGCACGCTGGACAATCTCAATGAGCAGTGGACGACTGCCTTCTGGGGTCACACCTATACCGACTGGGAGCAGATCGACCCGCCCAAGACCACAACGGAATTCGCGCCCAATATGAACGGCATCGACGGCTTCGACTGCCATTTCCGCTCGACGGAAGCGATTGAGTATCTGCGCTTTTTCTCCGAATCCCTGCGTGAATGCTATGAAATTGAACGCGACGCAATCCACAAATATATCCCGGACGCGCTCGTGACGAACAATTTCCAGTTCCGCACGCTGGATTACCGCCGCGTCTGCGCCGCTTCCAGCGTAATTGCCTACGACAGCTATCCTGCTCCCGACGAGCATCCGGCCAAGAGCGCCATGTGCTACGACATCTGCCGCGGACTGCACGCACCGGGCAAGAACTTCATGCTCATGGAGATGACCCCGAGTCAGGCAAGCTGGGCACAGACGGTTCCGGTCAAGCGCCCTGGCGAGGTCGAGCTGATCGCGCTCAAGGGACTCGGCCACGGTGCAGATTCCTCGCTGTTCTTCCAGATCCGTAAAAACCGCAGCGGCTTTGAAAAATTCCACGGCGCCATGATTGACCATTGCGGCCATGTAAATACCCGCACGGGCCGCGAACTGCAGAGTCTTGCAAAAAAGCTCAAGGCAATCGAACCGTATCTGTCTGAGACGCATGTGCACGCAAAGGTCGCCGTGATTCTGGACTTTGATACCATGTACGGCGTGGAGATCCCCTGCTCGATCCAGAAGCGCATGAATTACATGAACGAGGTCGAATATTATTACCGCTATTTCAATGAGCGGAATATCGCCGTCGATATTTTGCCGGCGACAGCCGATCTGAGCGGCTATTCGCTCGTCGTTGCACCGATGCTGTACATGCTGCCCGAGAGCTTCGGGGCAGGAGATCACGCGCTATGTGCAGTCCGGCGGCAGCTTCGTCACGACGTATTACAGCGGCATGGCCGATCTCAACGACTGCCTCTATCCGGGCGGATATCCGGGCATTCTGAAGGATGTCTGCGGCCTCTGGGTTGAGGAAACCGATGCGCTGACGGCAAATCAGCACAACCGTGTCAAAACGGACAGTGCGCTCGGCGGGCAGGATTACAGCTGCGGCTTCATGTGCGACGTGATCCATCTGACGGGTGCAAAGAGTCTCGGCGTTTATGCGGAGGACTTCTACGCCGGTACTCCCTGCATCTGCGAAAACAGCTTCGGCGCTGGCCGGGCAATTTATATCGGCACCAAGCTCGAAGCGGGCGGCGTTGATGCTGTGCTGGATTACGCCGTGCAGGGAACCGATGTTGCGCCTGTCCTCGCGGCTCCTGCCGGTGTGGAGATCTGCCTACGCGAGGGCGAGAAGCACGGTCTTCTCTTCCTCGTCAATAATACGACGGACTCGCGTACCGTTGCGATTCCGTCCGGTTGGGAAGCGCTTGCGGGCGAAGCGCCGGAAAACGGCGTACTGATACTCAGCGGCAAGGGCAGCGCTGTTCTGCTGCGAAAATAATTTCACCACAAAACGGACTCAGGGTGTCCTCCCTGAGTCCGTTTTTTATGCGGCCAGCCCATATTTAGTCTGTATGCGGTCGAGCTTCTCCAGCATCGGTTCGCTGCCGAGCCACAGGAAAAAGAAGGTTGCCGCGGCACGCGCCAGATCGACCGGGATACCAGTCATATAATATCAGCGCAGACGGCGGCTGCTGTGTGATTGCGTTGTCTTGCATACGGTTCCCTGCGCCGACGACGATCGAGCCGTCCGGCAAATGATACTCTCCGATTCTGCGCTCCAAAATCAGCGAATAGAACGCTTTCTGCACCTCAAGGGAGCAGACGTTCAGTTCATCCAGAAACAAGCAGAACGGCTCTTTTTGAACCAGACAGCGAGGCGGGCAGAAGACGCTTGTACCGTTTACGATCTGCGGCACTCCGATCAGATCCTCCGGGGCAAGCTGGCTTCCTGTCAGGCAGACGCAGGGCAGGTCCAGCTCTGCGGCAAACTGCTCTACAATCGCGGACTTCCCGATTCCGGGCGCACCCCAGATAAAAACGGGCAGGACAAGCCCAACCTGCAAAAAAGCAGCTCCTTGAGCTGATTCTGGTCGATTGAAACCGATAGCTCCATATATATCACATCCTTTTCTTTAATCATAATCCCCGTACTGGACAACGCTTGTCCAGCTCTGAAATTTATCGTAATTTTGCTTGTAAAATACTCATAATTCTGCTATACTGCAACCAGGGAGGGATGCAGTATGCCAAATATTCGTCCGATTTCTGATCTGCGCAACAGCGCGAATGAAATTTCTGATTTTTGCAAGCAGACCCGCGAGCCGGTCTTTATCACAAGAAACGGCACCGGCGATATGGTCGTGCAGAGCATGGCGGAGTATGAGCGGCAGCAGGCGCTGATCGATCTGTATTCCAAGCTCTCTGTCGCGGAAGCCGAAATTGCAGACGGCGCGGAAGGCGAAGACTTTCTGCGGGTCGCCGGAGAGCTGCGGGGGCTGGTGCATGGACGTTTATAAGGTCAAGATCTATCCGGCAGCCAAGCGCGACCTGCAGCAGATCGTTGATTATCTCAACACACTTTCCGCGCAGGCCGCGCTGCGGTATTATGACCTGCTGGTCGAACAGATCAGCAGCCTGTCCCACATGCCCTTCCGCTGCCCAAGACCGCGCGACGCGGCGTTGGCCGCCAAGGGGTATCGCTATTTGCTTGTAGAGAAATATCTGGTGTTCTATGTTGTCGTCGGCGATACCGTACAGATCCGCCGCATTTTGTACGCCAGAAGAAACTATCAAAGCGTCCTGGCAGATCCAATGTCATAAAGTTACCGCAGGGACATACTGGCATGCCCCTGCGGTTTTGTTATTTCTCTGCGTCATAAGAACCAAGCAGCTCCAAAGCCAGCAGCGCTCCCTTCAGGAGCGCGGACAGCGCGTTGGCGATGGCAGCAAGGTTTATCATTTTCCGGCAAGCTGACAGCCGCTGAGCAGCATCACAGCAGCTGTAATCAAGAATCCGAGCACATACCAAACCATACATCTTCCCTCCCTTCTGTGCAATAGAAATACTCCTCAATCTCCTCCGGCAGCATTCCGCCGCGAAGCAGTGTGTCCACGTCCTTCGCCGAGAATCCGAATGCCGGGGCCATCCGGCGAAGCTCCTCGGCGTAGCCGGTATTGTCCTGCACATCCGGCCAGCAGGAGCCGTAATACGGGGACTGGCAGAGCCGGAATTGATAGAGCTTTTTCATAGAAAAAGTTTCGCTTGCCCGGCTGCCATCCGGAGATAGCCGAAGAATCTCTCCTTCTTCAACCGGAATTTTCTGCATACTTCCGGAAAGCAGCTTCCGGATCTTGAACACAGCCGCATCCAGCACCGCCTGCGTGGAGGCGTAGAGATACAGCCCCTGTTCCGGCCAATGGTACAGGCAAAACGGATTGTTCCCGCGCACGATATAAAGTCGCCCGCGCCGCCATCCAGAACCGTATAGGTGAAGGAACCGGCTAATTGCTCGAAGCAGTGCGAAGCGTCTGAAAGCCGATGCTGCCCGCCTGCTCCAAAAGCTGCACAATGATAAAGCTGTCCGTTTCGATTTTGGAAACGGGCAGCTTTTCCCCTGTCTGCGCAAAAGTCTGTCATTCGTAAGGACGCCGTTATGCGCCAGCGCAAACGGCTGGCCCGCCTTTCCGGAGAAAGGATGATTATTATAATTCCGGTATTCCGAGCCCTGCGTTGTCATGCGGGTATGTCCCATCACGGCAGCAGCCTGTTCCGGGATGCGGAACCGCATCCAATGCGCCGGGAGAGGCCGTTTGTAGACGCTCAGATGGCCGTTCATGCAATACGCGATCCCGGTTGCGTCAATCCCGCGCACCTCGCTGGCGGCGGCCAAAGCCGCAATCATCCGGTTCTTCTGCTTTGCGGACAGCGTTCCGCCGTAATCATAAAGTCCAAACAGGCAGCACATTACAGCTCCACCTCGCTTTCTACCGGCTCGTTGAGATATAGTCGCCGCTCTTTCAGATACTGGATCAGCTCCGGTTCCGTCACGCCTGCAATAAAATCCGACCATGAAAGCGCACGAAGCTCCTCATCGTTCAGGCACGTCACCATCGCACAGGCGATCTGTCAACTGGATCGTCGCGGCAAGCGTGTTGTATTTGAGCGTACCTCTGAAAATACGAATCTCCACGGTGTCTTCATTTGTCAGGTTCACGCAGGTATATCGGCCATAGTGATAGCTCTTGGCGTGATCCATCATTTCCTTCGGCGTGTCCTTGTAGCCGTATCTCGCCGCCCAGCGTTCCAACTGCCGGTTTGTCTGGCGGCTGAATTTCAGAAGCTCGTTCCAATGCTTTTCCACGAAGAACAGCAGGCGGGCAATCGCGGCCTCCTGTGCCTGCTCGGTTTTGGCCAAAGGCGTCCCGGCTGATATGGACGTGCAGGCCGCAGGTGGTGGCCTGATGGGGAACGATAGCCCATCGCAACTGCCGCATCCATCATCTGCTCCCACGGGAAGCTGTGCATATGGCTGTCCAGCGTGGCCGGGTGGCTGACGATCTCGAAGCCCTCGTCCAGACTGCCATCATGCTTGCAGTACACGCGCGGCTCGCCGTGATTGCCGACGGCAAGAATTTTGTCCGCGTTGCTGTTGTATTCCCCGGCTCCGTCGATTTCCAGCTCCACGCCGAAATAGCGCGGTCCCACGCCGTAGAAAATCGGCAGCGGCTTGTAATCATAGCTGTGGATACCACCCCGCCGAAGCTGCTGGTAGCAGCTCTCACAATACGGATATCCATATGCTCGTATCCATACCGCCGAAATACAGCGTATCGCAGATTATGGGATATCTCAAGGGAAAGAGCAGCTTAATGATCTATGAAAAGTATGCAAATCTCAAGTACAAGTATGGGAACCGGCATTTCTGGTGCCGGGGATATTACGTCAGCACAGTGGGACGAAATAGGCGCGCAATAGAGGAGTATATCAGAAATCAGCTCCAAGAAGATTACACAGACGACCAGCTCAGCATTAAGGAGTTCGTAGACCCGTTTACGGGTGAGCCGGTAAGAGGAGGCAAATAAGCAAAAGCCCCTTTAGGGGCAGCCCGGGAAAACTGCGCGGTTGGCAGACTTTTCGACGAGCCTATAGGCTCAGCCCGGGTCATGCCCCAAGGGGGCTAGTGCAAACCACCGGCACGGCCGGTGGTTATGATTTGCTTATAAGCGACTTTTTATCAAGATTCAAGCTAATTTCCTGAATCTCTTTCATGATTTTGATTGAACTCTAAAACACGTTTTTTAACATCTTTGAAGCATCTTTTTTGCCGAAAATACGACAGTGGCACGCTTCCAATGTGGCACCTATGTGGCACCTGTTTTCAGCCAAATGCGGCACAGACCTTTTGTGCGGTGCTTTGCTGGCGTGATTCGTGCTGATAATGCGTATAAACGCGCAGCGTCATATTGACTGTGGCGTGTCCTGCGAGATATTGAATCTCCTTGATATCCAACCCGCTTTCAAAAAGCCGCGTGATGTAGGTATGTCTGAGCTGGTGCGGATGAACGTGGAAATCCAACGCGCGGACGACCTTGGAGTGTGGAGCAGTTGTCCAAAGAACGGCAGGATCATCAACCGTACGGTTTTCAATCATTTGAAGCAGACACTTGAGCCTGCTTTTTGGAAAACGGCTTTCGCTGACAGATAACGGCATGTACGAAGAAAAACGGTGAATAAAAGGCAGCTACGATTCATGGGTGTGTACAACGTAAGCGTCAAACCACCCCGCGCATAGACAGGCATTGAGACAATAGTAACGGACGTTGCGAAACGTTCCGTTACTGTCATATTGGAGGTAAGGGGATGACAAGCGCAAAGTTGAAACACCGTGTAAAGCTGCAGGAGTGGGCGGCACGAATACAGGACTGCCGCAGCAGCGGCCTGTCAGTGCGGGCGTGGTGCAGACAAGAAGAAATCAATGCAGCAACCTATTACCGTTGGGAACGGGAATTGCTGGCCTTGGCTGAAACAGAGCCGTGCTCGAGTGTGTCGGCCGTCAGGTTTGCAGAGCTTCTGGCACCGAAACGGGTATCATGCAACGTTGCGGAACGTTCCGCAACGCTGCATATTGGAAACGCCAGTCTGGATATCTATCCCGGGTGCGATACGGAACAGCTGAAAATGCTGGTAGAGCTTCTGTGCCTATGTTAAATAATTTCACCGGCGCAGATAAAGTCTATATTGCCTGTGGCTACACAGATCTGCGTAAAGGCATAGACGGTCTGGCACGCCTCGTCCAGCAGCAGTTTGAACTGGATCCATTTACCAACACACTGTTCCTGTTCTGCGGGCGGCGGCGAGACCGGATCAAGGGCTTGTACTGGGAAAAGGACGGCTTCATTCTGCTGTACAAGCGACTGGAACAGGGCGCATACCAGTGGCCGCGCTCTGAATCGAGGTAAAGGTGCTAACGTTGCCGCAGCAGTACCGCTGGCTCATGGAAGGTCTAAAAATTGAGCAGCCGAAAGCCCACCGCCCAGTGACGGGATTGACTGTTGTCTGAACAAATAAAACGGGCGGAAAACCATTGAAAACACTGGCTTTTTGCCGTGTCTCTGTGGTATAATGTCTGCATAGAAAACAGAGAAATGCAGACAAGTAACCCGGCGGAAATGGTCACCATTTCCCGTGCGGAATATGAGCAGCTCCAGCAGGGAAAATGCGCAGTTGGAAGCAAAAAGAGCACCAAGTTGGAAAAGACCGCCATTCCTGGTGGCCAGTTTATAGATGGCGGGGGAGGTTTGACTCTTACTGTACAACACTGACGCAATTGCGAATACATAAAGAATAGGTTTTCTTCTGATGGCAAAGGCAATAGCGTGCCAAAAGAAGAAAACCAAAAGTTTATGCATGGAAGGTATCATCAAGGAGATGCTTTAAAACAAGTGCGCTCAATGCCAGATACAACTGGTTAGAATTTAGATG